>Ga0209492_1000011_pt1 | contig 64348 bp, 58 predicted proteins | sample PPLLak12cMay2015_FD_187253 | JGI IMG/M metagenome (GOLD analysis project Ga0209492, IMG submission 187253) | Freshwater sediment microbial communities from Prairie Pothole Lake near Jamestown, North Dakota, USA - PPLs Lake P7 Core (1) Depth... | ecosystem: Environmental > Aquatic > Freshwater >... | reverse complement strand
AATATAAAATTATCAGTTCCTTATAATTCTGTTCCTACAATACCAGGAATAACTGCCGATGGTAAATTAGAAGTACTATACACAGGAACACATCCAAATCAAACAGAAATATCTTATGTAAAAGGCGTTACAAGTGCTATTCAAACTCAAATAAACACAAAACAAGATACTTTACAAAATACTGTAAACATTAAATCTATAAACGGAAATAGCTTATTAGGTAGTGGCGATTTAACTGTAAGCGGTTCAACACCTTCGCAATCTGCTTATACTATTTTAGCTAATAATACTGCTTCAAGTGCAGTACCAACTGAGCAAGTTTATAAAGATGTAGCTGAACAAGTTTATACGCCTATACCAGCTTGGACTGCAACAACTGCTCCAACAGGAGGAACAAATCATACCTATCAATGGTCACAAATTGGTAAAACGGTAAATGTTAGATTAAATTTAAGTTATACATCAGGAGGGGCTGGTGCAACTATTGTAATTTGTCCTTTTCCAACTGATTTACCAATACCTATATCCCCAAGTGGATTGACAACTGCAAGTGCAAATTTATATTACGGAACAGGTTTAATGACAAATGTAAATAATTCACAGCCAATTACCTTACCTACATTTACAAGCATTAGAAGAAACGCAACTAATACAGGCTATGAATTTATGATGAGTAGAGCATCTAATTCGCCATCTTTTGTTTATATAACAATTCAATACTTCACAGCATAATGAGACACATAAGACAAATTAATAGCGTAGGAACAGATAGTTATACGGTAGTTGTAGCACAAGAGCCATTTGAGGAACATCCATCTGTAGTTTTACACCCCGATTTATTTGAAATTTCAGATAGTGAGATACCAAAAAAACATCAATTTGGAAGTTTTAATTACAACGAAGTACCTTTTGAGGTGGCACTTTGGAGGATTAGAGTAATTCTTAAAATTATGGGATTAGAAACTATAGTAGAAACAGCGTTGGAATCTTTGCCAGAACCAACGAAAACAGGTGCAAAATATATTTGGCAGCTTGGAACTGTGATCGTAAGACAATCGCAAACAGTACTTATGCTTCAACAAGCCTTAGGAATGACCAATGAGCAATTAGACGAAATGTTTATACAGGCGGAAGCAATAGTAATATAATATGAAAAACTTTTTTAAACAAAATTACCACAAACATTTATTTTGATTTACCTTGTGGTACTGATTGTTTAACTTGGACAGAGATACAAGAGGGAGATGGATATTGGTTTTTACAAGCTGATAGATTAGAAGAGGTTTTAGGAGAACCTGTAGAGATAGAAATATAAACAGAATTATAAAATTAACAATCATGGCAAAGACTAATGACATCAAAGAAAAGGTAGAAATTAAAATTTCTAGACCTGGAGTACACTCCAAAACAAAAACTTCTAAATCAAAAAGTTCTAAGAACTATAAAAAATCTTATAGAGGACAGGGTAGGTAAACTATTTTTAACTATTTTTGTAAAGGCTATTATTATGAAAAAGTCACACAACATTATAACAACATTAAAACACAGTATTATGGAATGGTTAGGCTTATATACTAAATCTTTTTTTAAACTGGGAATCAGTTTAAAAACAATGGCATCAAGCCCAGCAGGGCTTATATCAGGAAGTGCTATAATTACCATTTCTCTTTTAACTTCAATTCAAAAAGCCTTAATACTTTTATTATTATTTTTTATATTAGATTTTATTACAGGTATATTGGCTTCTTGGAAAATTAAAAGAGAACAAGAAAAATTAGACCCTTCTCTTAAAGCTAAAGCTTTAATTTCTTCAGAGAAACTTAAACTTTCAGCTGTAAAAGCCTTCACTTATGCTAGTGCTATTTTAGGAGTTTGGGGTATAGAAAAAGTATTTTTTATTAAGACCTTTAAGTTTGATAATGTAAGTACAGAAGATTTAACTGTCACTTTAATCTTTACTGGATTTTGTTGTGCAATAGAGTTCTATTCTATTGTGTTTGAGAATTTTAAAAAGATGGGATTTGATATAGCTAAAAGATTTCTTAAAGTGGTTAACAGTACAAAAAAGATTATCTTTCAAGCAGAGAAATAAAATAAAACCATATCTTTGTGATATGGATTTATTAGAAAAAATAACAAAGCCTTTTAGTACCTTGACTTTTGAAGAAAAAAAGCATAGGTACTTTGTTGAAGATAAACCTATCAGAGTGTCTGTTTCAGGTTTAATTTCAGAATATTATGAGCACTTTGATGCTGAAGCAATTGCTCCTTTCTCAGCTAGAAAGCTGGGAATAACTACAGAAGAAGTCTTAAAACAATGGGCTGACATAAATCAAGAGTCTAGGGACAGAGGGCATAGAGTGCATGCCTTTGGAGAACTTTACCAATTTAATAGGAATTTAAAACCTTCCTGTCCTCAAGAAGAAGCTCTTGTAGCTTTCTGGCAAAGTGTACCAGAACACATTATTCCAGTAGCTGCAGAACTTAGAATGTACCACTTTAAATACATGTTTGCAGGTACAGCAGATATTATCCTATTTGACACTAAGACACAATCATACATAATTGCAGATTATAAAACTAACAAAGACTTGTTTAAAAATTATAAAAACAAAACTATGTTAGCCCCTTTTGAATCATTATTAGATTGTCCTTTAAATCACTATGTAGTACAACTTTCTTATTATCAAATCCTCTTAGAGCAAATAGGAGTAAGGGTTAGTAAAAGAATAATTATATGGTTAGGTTTAGATGGTAAATTTAGTGCTATTCAAACTGATGATGTAACAGACATTTTAAAATTAACTTTAACAATTAAGTCATGAAAGATTTACAATTACATAGATTAAAAAAGACTATTGGTAATACTCTTTTTAAGCTTTTCTATCCTAATGAAAACAAAAAATTTGAACAAAATCATGGTGTTGGAAAACAATCTGATTTAGTTTTAGTATCTGTTCCTGAAGGAAAACAAACTCAGACTGTAACTGCTATTAGAAATATGACAGGATGGACTGTAAAGATAGCTACTGCTTTTGTTAAAGAGGGGCACTATCCTAAAGTAGTTATTTACAATGTAGATCCTAGATTTTCAATAGTTTCTATAGAAGAGTATCTATCAGATTATATAGTTCAATTAAAAAATGCTCACAACATAATTTTTGAAATAGTTTAAGATGTTAATAGCAGATATAGTAGAAAGAATTCAATCTCTTTATTCTAGAGGAGTAGCTAGTGATGAATCTAGGCTATCTGACAGACATGTTTATAATAAAGCATTGTCTGTTAGAATGCAATTAATTTCTCAGCAATTAAAAAAGAAACAAAGACTTAGTGATTGGAACTATACTGTTCTTCCTTGTGTTGAATTAATTAAAGTTCCTAGTCATGAGTGTTCTTGCCTTGGAGATTTAGGTTGTGATGTTTATAGAACTAAGTTTAAGATACCTAGAGTTTTAACAGACTCTAATAGGCATTTTATTGAATATGTTATGTCTATAGAAAACAGTATTAGAATAGAAGAAGTAACAAGACAAGGTGTTCTTTATTTAAAAGGAAACAAGTACACAGGGACTAAACCTAAGTACTTATTTGAGAATGGTTACCTTTACTTCCCCCTAAAGAAAAATCCAGGAATAGTAAAGATTAAACTTCTTGCTGAAGATCCTTTAGAAGCACATCATTATCCTTCTATATGTGAAGAGTGTCAAGAATGTATTGATTGTATTGCTACTCCTCAACATAGTTTTGACATTGATGGAGATTTAATTGAACCTTTAGTTGATATTTGTGTTCAAGAAATTGTTGGTATATTTGGTCAAAGAAGAGAAGCTGCAACAAGTAATTCAAAAGATACTCAAAGAGCTGAAAGATAATGGAGAAAACTAATTTAAATACAAGAAGTTCTTTTAAAAGATATTCTAAAGAAAATAAGAATGCTGTTGAAATTACTACTTTTGTTTCTATTGCTAATGGTTATATGCAATTCTTAATGGCTAAAGTTATTGCAGGAGAAGAAGTTACATTACCAGCAAAGCTTGGAACTTTATTTATTCAAGGAGTAAAAAAGAAACTTACTTTTAATAAAGATGGTGTACCCTTGCTTCCTCCTAATTGGGGAGAGACTAAAAAACTATGGGAAAGAAATCCTGATGCTAAAGCAACAAAGAAAATAGTTTACTGTCTTAATGAAGAAACAAATGGAATAGTATATTCTTTGCACTGGTCTAAAAATAGAGTGCCAATAGAAAATAAGTTATTTTATACTTTTAGATTAACAAGAGAGCATAAAAGAGCTATTCATAATCAAATAAAACAAGGAAAAGAATATATAATTAAAACTTAAAACTTATGTCAGAATTAATGAATGCAGAGATAGAAGGAAAAAAAACTTTCACTTTGCCTGAAGGAGCTACAATAGTAAAAAAATCTACTAACATCAGAGTTAAAGAAATTGAAAATGGTTTTATAATTTGTAAAAGTTATGATATTCAATATATGCTTGGAGAAAGTGATGATACTAAATATGAATACTACTCTAAAGAGTGGTATCAAAAAGAGAACCCAATTAAAATTAACATGCCTAAAGAAAAATCTTTAGCAAATAAACTAGACTAATCATGGAAAAGCAAATTCTTAATGCAATTAAATCTTTAGAGAAAAAGGTAGTAGACCTTTATTTTAAATTAAAGAATGTAACTCCTAGTTCTGGAGGAGGAAATTTACAAACAGTTACAGATCAAGGTAATGAAACTACAAACAATATAGAACTTAATAATGAAGCTAAAATACTTTTTGATAATGGTTCAAGATTACAAAAAGGAACTACTAATAGTCTTAATGGGGGTAATGGAGGTATTGCTCAAGTATGCTCAATGGATTATGAGTTAAAATGGGAAGCAGGAAGATCGTACACTATGCAACAAGATGGATTTACTATTAGAGAGGTAAGTCATAACTTTACACTTACTCCAGGAGTTAATGATGATATTACTAAAGGATTTGTACCTGGTAGTAGATGGGTATTAGATAATGGAAGTACTTATGTATGTACTGATAATACAGAAGAACTTGCTATTTGGGTATTAATATTTGCTGCACAAAATCCAGGTTTATTTGCACAAACTGCATTAGGAACACTTATAACAAATACTACAGTTGAAACTTCACTTATTGGTACAGGAGTTGGTTCATTAGCTGTCCCAGCTAATGCTTTTCAAGTAGGTGATTCATTTACAGCTAAGATGTGTGGGTATTTATCTTGTGCAAATAATGAAACAATACACATTAGAGTGAAATCTGATGGTGTCACTATAGTAGATGCTGGTGTTTTTGAAATGAAAATAGCAACAAATAAATATTTTGAACTAACTTTAGACTTCACTATTACAAAAATAGGTGCGGGAGGAGTAGCTGAATTATTTACAAATGGTCAATATAGTTATAATCATAATGCAGCTGGAGAATTGTCTGGTAATAATTTTGCTTTAGTATCTAATACTGTATTTGACACAACAGTAGTCAACGCCTTATCAATCACAGCAGAGTGGGGATTAGCTAAAACAACTAATAAAATACAATCACAAAACTGTGTACTTACTAAAGTATATTAATAAATAAAAATCATGCAAGATAGATTTCAATATGTTACTGTAGATACTATCCTATCCAAGTATTTAAGAGACTTCAGGGGTGTAGAACTCAATGAAGATGAGGCTATTGAATGGATAGGGGAGGCACTTGGTTTTATGCAAATGTCTTCTGCTTCTGAAGAAGGTATTGCTTTTCTTGAAGTTAAAAATCATCAAGCAGCATTGCCTAATGGATTACATTACATTATTCAAGTTGCTAAGAATAATACTTGGTCTGCTACTGATACTGAATCTTGCACCCCTAAAGTTATTGCTGAAGAGTTAGTACCTACTAATTGTGTAGATAATGATTGTCCAGATAATTGTTGTGGTGGGTGGACTGAGGATTTAGTAGCTGTAGATTGTCATGGAGAATTAATTGGAGATCAAGAAATAGCTTATTACAGACCTTACTTTGATTTACAATATGAATATTTAGGTTGGGTTCATTCTAAAGCCTACAGAACAAAGTTTACCCCTGTAAGATTAGCTAATCATACTTTCTTTAATAGTTTAGTTTGTCAGACAGAAGAAAAATCAGGATTATACAATGAGAATACTTCTAGTAGTTCAGATGAATATACTATAGTTGGGGACCAACTTAGATTTAGTTTTAAAGAAGGATATGTAGCAGTAGCTTACTTAAGACAAAGAGTAGATAAAGAAACTGGTTATCCTATGGTCCCTGATGATGAATCTGCTAAAGCAGCTATTACTTATTACTTAGGTTGGAAAACTAAAGAAAGAGAAGCTTGGAATCACAGAGAAGGAGCTATGCAAATAGCTCAAGTAGCTGAAGCAAGATGGTTAAAATACATTAAACAGTTTAAGAATAAAGCCAAAATGCCTTGGGGAACTGATGAATATGAAGACCTTATGGAAGGAAGTAACTACTTACTTCCAAGAAGAAAAAGATACTATGGTTTCTTTGGTAAACTTGGACAAGCAGAAGATAGGATTTTTAATGACCCTAACTTTACAAACAAATATAGATACACATCAGGTAACTCAGCTTATATGAGATAATTATGGCTCAAGAAAAACAACAAGGAGATGTTAGTGTAAACATCCCTGGAGGATTAAATACAGATTCCTCTTTAGTAAATCAACCTCAAGGTACAACTAGATTTGTATTTACAGGGGTAAATGAAACTAAAGAAGGAGACTACGGTTTTATTGCAAATGAAGAGTCTAATGAAGAATGTTATTCTATTCCTACTATAGAAGGAGTTCCTTATATTCCTATAGGTAAAGTTTACATAGGAGATGAAAAAAATTTAATATTTTTAACTCATCCTAATGGTAACTCTATTATAGCAGTTTTAGATAAAGAATGTGCTTTAACTATTGTAGTAGATGATAGTGATATAAATCAAGTTGAAAAGTTAGGTTTTAAAGTTACTGAACAAATTGATGCTACCTTTAGATTAAGAAGAGGTTGTGAAAGAGTTGTTTATTGGGTAGATCCTAAACCTAGAATATTTATTGTTGACAAGCCTGAAGAGTTTCAAGATCCTTCAGGGAATTGGGATATTTCTAAATTTAACTTATTCAAGACTTACAAAAAGATTCCAATTGTAGATGATATTGTAGCTGTAGATGGGGCAGGCACTTTAGCTCCAGGTTCTTATAACTTTTCTATTCAATATCTTGATAAAGATTTTAATCCTACAGAGTTTGTTACAAGCACTGAAACTATTTCTATTTATAATACTCCTTCTACTATAGCTTACAGAGATAAGAGAGGAGCTACTATGGAGAGAAATGATAGCTATTTAAACTTTGAAGTTAGTAACAAAGCTATAAAAATAACTTTTGATATTAATAGTTTAGATACTACTTTTCCTTTTTATAGGTTAGCTATTACTGAAGCTATAACAGGTAATGGAGAAATAAGTGACACTAAATATACTGCTGAAATTTCTACAAGAAATAATGTATTCTATTATACTGGAACTAATTTTGAAAGCACAGGTACTCAAGCAGAAGTAACTATGTTTAATAATATTATTGAGAAAGCTCAAAGTATAGAACAGATTGAAAACAGGTTAATACTTGGAGATGTAGAAGGTAAACAAGTTAATTACTGTAAACTTCAAAAGTATGCAAGTAAGATTAATACAGATTTAATTACTAAGACTGTAATAATATCTGAGCCTGATAACAGTAATGGTAAAGATCCTGCTGCTCACTTTAATGGTATTGGATATATGCCAGGAGAAATTTATTCTTTAGGTATTGTTTATATTTTTGATGATAATACAGTCTCTCCTGTTTGTCATATTCCAGGAAAAAATATTAACTATCCTTTAGATAAAATGTTTTCTGCAGGTGAGGATATTTATCCTATGAGTAATGTAGATAATACATGTATAAAAACAGAATACATAGATAATGAAAGTTGTGGGTCAGAAAGCTTTTGGGGAAAAGATTCTAGAGGAAACTCTTTAGTTGGCACTCCTGTAAGACATCATAGGTTTCCTTTAAGAACAGATTACAATATTCCTTTTGTAACTAAAGTTCCTAATAATGAAATACCAAATCTTGTAAAAAATATATTAGTGTCTGTTACTTCTGTACAAAATACTCCTGCTACAACAACAGGACCAGATCTTCCTACAGAATGCCCTACAGAAGAACCAGACTGTACAACAACAACTCCTGCTAGTTTTGGAGCTCCTTTAAAAGATGGTATTAGAGCAGCTTATACTTATACTTTAAATTACACTGAAGATTTTTCAACAGGAAGTATTATTAGCACTGTAGACCCTTATGTTTATGCTGTAACTGTAGGAGATAAAGATACAGGAAATGTTCAGTATTTTACTAACTCAGGTAATTTATATGGTACTAATGTTCTTGTAACTAGCCTTACAGAAAATTTTGAATACAACACTCTTCCTCTTCCTGCTAATGACCCTCCTGATGTTAATGTAGTTACTTTAACTTCTGCTTTAAATGCTCTTACAGGAATGCAAGAGTATACAGGAACCTCTACCCAAACAGGTATGAAATATGTTATTACTATAGGATTAGGAGTAAGAGATAGTTCAGAACCTTTGTACACTACTGAAATCTTTGGTCTTAATTTTTCTAATATCCATAGACCTTCATTAGCTGACACTAATGGACAAAAAGTTATAGGATATTATATAGTAAGAAATGAAAGAACAGAAACAGATAAAACTATTATAGATAGTGCTGTACTTACTTCTACAACTCAACAAAAGAATTTTGTAGCACAAGGATTATTGTTTCCTGAATATGCTACACCTGGAGTTCAAGCAACTAGAATTAAAAAAGATGTTGTAGGTTTAATATACCCTGAATATAAATTTAATAATAAGAGATACTCTACTTTTAGTAAAATTGTTCAACAAGGACAATTTACTAAAATAAATGCTATTAAGAGTATGGCTAAGATTAGAGACATTGCAGATGGTTCTGGTTATGTTGCAGGTAAACATAAAGATGGAGAAAGTGATGATGATGGATTTACTCTTCAAATAAAAACTAGAGATAACATAACTAATTTTGCTCCTCTAAATAGTTTTACTATAAGCCCATCAAATATAAAAGAGTTATACTATCTAACTGCATTAGAAGATAGACTAACTAAAGATAGTGCAGATAAAGGAGTAGAGGTATTTAATTTAGCTTCTGATAATAGAATAGGAGTTATTAATTTAGAAAATGAGTATACTTTTGAAACTGTATCAAGTCTTCCTTATGTTTATTTATACAGAGATAATTTTGAACCTTATTCTAATTTTAGATTAACTCCTTACTATAAAGAAAGCAAAAATCCTGAATTATTTGATGATATTACAAATACAGGAACTACTGCTATTTGGAATGGAGATACTTATATAAGTTCTATGAGATATGTAAATAGTATTTACTATGATATTAGAATGAAAAAAAGAGCAGGTAAAAGATCTATATTTAAAATTATACTTGCAGGAGTATTGGTACTTGCTGCTGTAGCTTTAACTTTATTTAGCTTTGGAGCTTTTACACCTGGAGCTGTAGGTCTTATTGCAGCAGCAGGAGCTTTAACAGGAGCAGGTATTGCAATAGGTGTAGCTACTACTTTAGCTATTTCAGGTATTAAACAAGATGCTTGGAACAAAGCTTACAATGTACTTTATGATCAAGGTCTTAGAGAAACTGTTAAAGATGATTATGTACAATATGACATAGATCCAGTATTAGGAGATTCTAGAGGTTTTGAAATAAATCCACAAGATGATGAAATACAGTGGTTAGGAGATTGTGCTAATCTATGGTTTGAGTCTGCAGTTAATATAAGTTTAAGACATGGTGCTTCAGATAACACTCCTGACTTTTTAAATGCACCAGGGTTAATAGAATCAGGTTCTACAGTAGTTGAAAAGAATCATGAGTACTTTGGTATTTGGTCTGTAGGAGTTGCAGAAGTTGCCCCTACTACTGCTTTAGATTTTCATATGGTTAAAAAGTTAACTTTCTTAGATGCTAAAAGAAAAGGAGGAAGAGGTTACTATGGGTTAGCTGCTGCAGAAGTATATGCATTTAATCCTGACTATAGTAGAAGAAATCATCAAAAAGCTTATAATCATTTAGGTTTAGAATATGATTGTTGTTCAGATTGTATTGAAACTTTTCCACATAGATTTCATTGGTCAGAGCAATCCTTTCAAGAAGAACTTACAGATAATTTTAGAATGTTCTTACCTAATAATTATAAAGATCTTGAAGCTGAAACAGGAAGGATAACTGACATATTCAGAATACAAAATAATCTTTATATACATACTGAAGAAGGATTATGGCATTGTCCTCAGACTTTTCAAGAAAGAGTTACTTCTGATATTTTATCTTTTATTGGTACTGGAGAATACTTCTCAGTTCCTCCTAGAAAGATTGTAGATGATGCAAATTCTTCTGCTGGTAATATTCATAAATGGGCAAGAACTAAAACTAAATTTGGGGTATTTTTTCCTTCTTGGAAAGAGAAAAAATGGTATTTATTTAATGGTCAGCAACTAGAACCTGTTAGTGATAAAGGTAATAGTAATTACTTTAAAACTCACATGGAGTTTTTAATTAACCAACAATACTATAACACTAATCTTGTAAAGTATCCTTATAGAAATAACCCTTCTAATCCAATAGGAGTAGGTTTCCTTTCTACTTATGACACTAATAAAGAAAGACTTATCATTACAAAGAAAGATATTCAGATTACTAATCTACCTACAGAACCTTATGAAGTGTGCACTGAAGGTGCACAGGTTATTATTTTTCCTAATATGACTGAAATTATTGCAGATAGACTTGCAGATGGTTGGGTATATGTTGGTATAGAAGATTGTAAAATGAAGTTTGAAAAGACCACTTATGAAGAAATAGTTACTGAAGGTAATGAGTTTACTACTATACCTAATGATATAGATATTTGGGCATTCTTTGATACTTCAGGTTCTTTCTCAGATCCAGATTTAGCACAAATAGAAACAAGCCTTGATGATTGGGTTGCTAATGATTTAGTGCCTTCAGGTTGGGCAGGAACTTTAAATAAAATAAATACAGAAACAGAAAAATGGTTAAACTTTGCTAGTGAAATTCCTTTAGCAAATAGAAATAAAGTTCTTTTAATTTCATTTGTTAATGAAGCAGAAGGGACTCAAGGAGGAGGTCCTTATCATGGTGAGGATTTAAGTTTTATAAATCCTATTCAACCTACTACACTTTATACAAATCATTATAATGCTTTTACAGGAGCAATAGGTATTCATTCTACTTTTGATTTATTCATAGGTATTAATTATCCTATTGCTACAATAGCTACTTCTAAATCTTTTGTACTACACTCTCTAGCAGCTGTAAAAGGAACTAATTATACTTTAGCAGAAGTTAATAATATACCTAAAAATAATTTCTTTTCAGATGCTGAATGGAATACTTTAAAAGGACTTTTATTGAATAATCCATATTCTACTTTAGTAGGACCAGATACAAAACCAGGATTAGAGCAATATGGTTGGTATATAAAACCTAATAGAAGTAATCTAGGAAGTCCTGCAAGTAAAGATTGTGATGCAAGTACTCTTATTATATCTCCTTGTCAATTTGCTTTAGATATGAACACTATTCTTGCAGGTACACAGACTAAAGTTCCAGTAGAGATAATTAATACATATCCAGTGACTTCTGTAGAATATGAAGAAGGAGAAGTACTTGTACCTCAAACTTTAAATAATGGTTACACAATGTCTTACTCTTTAAAGAAAGAAGAGTGGGTAGGGTGGCATCCTTATATACCTAGTTTCTATATGCATGTACAAGAGAAGTTTTATTCTTGGCCACAAGGTGCAACTAATTTATACAGACATAATAGAGCTAATCATTATCAAACTTTCTATAATGTAAGGTATCCTTTTATTGTAGAGTATGTAGATAACCCAAGTGCTATGACAACTAAAGTATGGGATAGTTTATTATTCCAAACTGAAGCCAAGAAGTTTGATTCTGCTTCTGAAGAGTACTTAGACCAAAGGTATGTAACTTTTAATAAGATACTTTTCTACAATACTCAACAGATTAGTGGTATTCTGAATATGGTTCCTAAACAGGATAGTGATGTAAATTACTTGTTACAACAAACAACAAATAACTTAACTCAAGCTACTATAGATAGAAATGAAAGAGATTGGACTATGAATAATTTAAGAGATATAAGAGACAATTATACTGTCCCTATGTTCTTAAAAAACATATCTGCTCTTCAAAGTAATTATTATATAGATAAAGTAGTTAATCCTACTGCTATTGACTTCAATAAAGATTGGACTCAACTTGAAAGTTTTAGAGATAAGTTCTTGGTTGTAAGATTGATATTTGATAACTTTGCTGATACAAGATTAATCTTTAATTTTTCAGCACTTCAAAGAACTGAATCAGAAAGATAAAGCCCTCCCTTTAAAAAATTAAACTTGATTATGAAAAGAAAAATGTCCCCTAGAAAAAAGTATGCTAATGGCACTAATACTCAAGGTGTTGGTCCTAATAATTATATTCAAACTCCTAATGAAGTATTGAATGATTATAATATTATGTTAGCAGAAACTGATAAACAAGTAGCTAGTAATTCTGTAGTTCCTATTGTTTCATTAGTTGGAGGATTATTACAACAAGGTATTAGTATGGCAGGCAGTTTCAAAAAAACTCCAGTTACACCTCCAAGTAATAGTGCAGGAGTTGTAGCAGCTAATGGTATGAACAATGTTAACTCTAATGTAGAAGTTGAAGGAGGAGAAATGTATGAAACACCTCAAGGAGAGACAGGAGAGTTTGAAGGCCCTAGTCATGAGCAAGGAGGTATTCCATTAGAAGTAGGAGAAGATGTTGAAGAAGGAACTAAAATCTATTCTGATAGACTTAAAGTAGGTAAAGAAACTTTGGCTGAAAGAAAAGAAGCCAGAGAAAGAAAAATTGCTAACCTTGAGAAAATTGCTTCTCAACCTTTAATTGATGCTGCTCTTAAGAATGCTACTCAAAGAAAAATGATGGCTATTCAAAAAGAAGAGATGGCTGACTTACAGTTTCAAGAGCAAGTAAACAATATGCAACAAATGGCTGATACTATGGTAAAAGCATTTGGTACTAGTATGGCAGGGTTAGAACAAAATCCTATAGGAGACTCTATGAGATATGGTAGTGGTACAGGTGCTATGGGAGTAACTGAATATGGTGGAGGTACTGGACCTGATGGACTTCCTTCTGATTTTAGATTTACTGATTATGATCAATATGGTAATCTTATACTAAAACCTGGTACAATAGGAACTGCTAAATTTCCAAAAGATATAGTAGGTTCTGCTGATTATGAAACAGATGTTCTTAAAAATTTTCATAATGAAATTGGTATTACACCAGACACTCCTGGATATGGAAAATTAATTGGAGAAAAAAGTGCTTTAGCTTATAATAATTGGGCTAAAAAAAATTATCCAGATCATTACAGAACAGATAATAGTCTTTTAACTAATTTTTATGGATCTGAAAAAAGCCCAGCATATACTGGAGATATGTATAGTAAATATCTTCGTAATTCAAAAAGTGAAGAAGGTCTTGATGTAAAAAAAGCATTAAATTTAACTCCAGAAGGTTATAAATACAATCCACAAGAACCTGATATGACAGGACTTGTTAAACAAGATGAACCTTTTGTAGAACCTACAGGTGTATTAGCAGGTATGGAAAAATATTATCAAGATACTAAAGCAAAAGAATTAGAACAAGCAAATCCTCCAGGAACTATGTTTAGTAGAGGCCTTGAAAAAGGATTAGGTGCAATAGGTAAACAAGGAGGTATACCAGGTATAGGTGATCTTGCTGGACTCTTTGGAAACTATCTTGGAGCAACTGCAGGACTTAAAAATGCTGCTGAATCTAGGAGTACTGATGTAACTCATACTAATGTATATCAAAATGCTGGTAAAGAGACTCAGAAACAATTAGATAATGCTATGAGTAGTATTGAAGGAAGTAAAGCACAAGCAATAGTAAAAGCAACAACTAATACTCAAGGAAGTAAAAGGTCAGGTAGAAATTCTGCTAGAGGAGTTAATCAAATGAGAGGAATGGATTGGCTTTATGATACAGCTCTTAATCAACAAGTAGCAGATATTAGTGCAAATGCAGCTAATCAAGTTGCAGATATATACAAGACTAAAGCTAGTACTGCTATGAGTGTAGATCAATTAAAAGGTCAAGGACAGTACCAAGCTAATATGGCTAATGAAGCTGCTAAAGATGCTTACTATACTGCTAAAGGGATGGGACTTAAAGATCAATCTTTAGCTTTACAACAAATGGGCAAAGATATAAATGCTAGGAAAGAGAATAAAGTTAAATGGAATATTGCAAAAAAATCAGGTACATATGGACAAGGAAATGATGAAGGAGATATTGAAAATAAACAAATAGAATTTATTGACCCTAGTACAAATAAAAAAGTATCTTTACCTATGCTAGAGTTTCAAAAATTAATGGCTAAATATAATAAAAGTAACTAATCATGGGACAGTTTTATAAAGGTACAGAAGCCACATTTCTTGATGATAAGATGTATAAAGCTCCTTATGAGTTAATGGGACAAGCTCTGGCTAAGAAAGACAAAGAAGTAGAAGAAGCTGCAAAAGCTAAAGATGCTCTTAGTGCTATGTTAGAAGCTAAAGGATTAAAGAAAGATGACCCTAGGTTACAAGAAATCATTGGAGGATATACTAATCAAGTAGGAGACATCAGTTCTGGTATCTATAGTGATGCTATGAATGCTGCTACTTATATGCCTAAGATAGAAGAACTTAAAAGAAAGATTACTGCTGATTGGAAAATGGGAGAAGTATCTAAAATCCAAGGTAACCTTGCTGCCTATAATACTTGGGAAGAAGAAACTAAGAAACAAGTTGATAAAGCTGGAAACAAAGTTTCTCCTCAACAATGGGAATTATTAAAAGCTAAAAAACTTGCAGAGTTTCAAGGTACTAATTATCAAAACCCAAATACTTATAATGCTTTTACTGGAGAAGCTTTACTAGAGAAAAAACCTTCTGATGTATTTATTGATGATATGTTTAAAGAAAAAGTAGGTAAAGTTAAAAGTATTTCTTGGGACAATGATAAAGGATTGTGGGAAATTAAAGGAGAAAGAGGTACAGAAGGATGGAGTGATAAAGATTTAAAGTCAGCGTATAAAGCAGCTTTAGCAGCAGATCCAAATCAATTAGGAGCTATGCAACAGTTAAACTCTTTAGGAGTTCCAGGATACCAAGAACCTTTATTTGATGAAAAAGGACAACTTATTGTTGATGACACAAAAAATAATGCTTTTCTTAGAGAATTGAATTATGCTAAAGAAAAGTATGGTATTGTAAATGTTAAAACTAGTAATGCACAATTAAGAAATGAAGCTGGAAATCAAGAATATGCTTATGGAATTAAACAGAGAGATGTAGAAGAACCTGTAGGATTTAGTTTTGAAGATACAGATAAACATGCTTTAACTCATGATTATGGTACTTACAGTAATACTAAAAAACAAATTGTAACTTCTAAAAATCAATTGTTTACTACTGTAGCTAACAAGTTAAATCTACAAGGAGCAGAAGCAAGAACTAAACTAGCTACTCAAATAGGTAGAGGAGATTATTCTGCTTTTAAAGGAATACCTGATAGTGAAGGATATGTAGAACAGTTTAAACAATTATTTGCTAAACAACAACTTCAAACTGAAGTTGATAAAGATTATAGTCAATGGGTTAATGGAAAACAAAAAACTGCAAAAGGAGAAGTATATGTTACTGTTACTTCAGGAGGAAAAAGAAAAACAGTTTTTGTAAATCCCAATTCTGAAGCAGGCAAAGCTCAACTATTTAATATATATTCTAGACAACCTGGATACCAAAAAAACATTCCTACAACTTATATAGCAGATAACATCCAAGCTGCAATAGGACCTAAAGCTACCACAGCTATTGGTAAAGTCTTAAATGATTTAGGTGGTAGTTTGTCTATAAATTTACACAATGCTAAAAATATGAATGCTGTTTATACAACTACAGATGGAAAGTCTAAAGTACGATTAGTACCTCCAGAATACTATAAAAATTTTAATAGTTCTAAAACAGCTGACTATATGGGTAAAACATATAAAGTAGATGATAAAGGTAATTTTGTCATTCCTGCTTTAGATACTAATGGAGATATATTAGCTCAAAATTTAGTAAACTTAGGTCTAGCTACAAATTTAGAATATATTCAACCCTCAACTACTGTTGATCCTACTAATCCTGCAGAACCAGGAGAAGAAGGAGAAGAAGGAGGAACAACTATTGCAGGGTTAACTATAAATGGAAAGAAAAACAATTTAACTTTTAAATCTAAAAGTGCTAGATTAGTTGATAAAAATATAAATGGTAAAACAGCTATTGCATTACCTGTATCAGGAGGAGATTTTTCTGCTATTGCTACAATAGATGCTAGTGTTATTCAACAACCTGATTTGCAAAGATATATTAATGACCCTAATAGAAAAGCTCTTCAAGTTTATAATGATTGGAAAACTGCTGTACCTCCTAACCTTACTCCAATGACTGTTGGTAAAAATGTAACTGTAGGTAAATCTTCTGCTAAAGGTTGGTATCTAGTAAGTAAAGATGGAAGAAAACTCAGTCCTGCTGAAGCAGGTAAAACCCAAGAAGAAATAATGCTTGCATATTATAAAAAAGCAAGACAAGAGTAGTAATTTTTTCATAACTTTGTTTAATAATTTTTAATTACCTTCAATATGGGCTTAAATCCTAACTCACCTATTAGAAAAAAACAAAATACTATAGACCCTTTTAATTTAGAGGGTTTACATGAAATTGCAAATACAGGTATTGGTAAAACTATTTCTAAAGCAAGAGAAAAATTTACTCCTAATGCTCAATTAGGAGATGTCACTATGCAAGGTGTGGATGATGATGAACTTGAAAGTCTTTTTGGAAGTGGTACAGGGACTCTATCTTCTAGCAATATAGCTACTGCCAGTGCATATACTTCTCAAAGAGAACAAGCTCAAATGAATCAAGCTAAATATGAAGCAAAAGAAGCTAAAGAAAAAGCTGAAAAACTTGCTAAAATTGAAGCTATTCCTGCTGTAAAAGAATTAAAAGATGTTCTTACAAAACAAACTGGAAATGAAAAACTTGCTCAAGAAAAAATTATAAAATTTGCTGATACTCAAAGTGAATTAGATAAGTTAGAAAGTAAAACTTTGTGGGAAAGAACTAAAGATTTTACTTTTCAATTTATGCAAAGTCTTACTGATGACACTCTTTGGGAAGACAAGATGCTTAAAAACAAAGGACTTGAAAATCTTATCTTTAAAGGAATGACTCCTGCTGAAGAAAAGAAATACAATGAACTTAAGAACTATAAAAGAAAAGAAATTGACCCTGCTTTAGCTCCTTTAGAAGCTAGAAACAAAGCAATGTTTGAAATGGCTTTAGGAAAAGCTGAAGAACTCAAACAAATTAAGTTAAAAGATGATGCTAGTCCTATGTTTTTACCTGATGGTAGTGTAGGACCTAAAGCTAAAAGTAGTGAAAATAATTATACACAAACTGCTGAAGAAGCCTATTGGAGAACTGTAGCTAGTAAACATGAAGACTTACTTGAGAAAATTTCTGATTACAGAACAGGTAATACAGATTTTTTTGCAGGTATTTCTACTACAAGTAAAGACATTTTTAGTGCAGGATTAAAACCTGTAAGAGATGATTTTAGAGCTAAAGAAGTATTTGATAAACTTAACAGAATCTACTTAGCTAAAAAGAAAGGTCAAAAACCAGAGACTATGACTGATGCTGAAAATGCTGTAGCTGAAGTTTATAAATTAGAAAATGATGTAGCTGCATTGAAGTTACATGAAAATGATTTTGGATATAATTTAGGTGCTGGTGTAGGAGGTTCTGTAGGTTTTATGGCTCAAATAGTATTGACTAGAGGAGCAGGAGCCATTGCAAAAAAAGGTGTTACAAGTTTAATAAAAGGGGGTCTTGAAGAAGAAATGAAGATAGGTCTTAGAGGCCTATTAAAACAAAGTATTAAGAAAGGAACTCTTGCTTCTTTGGGAACTGCTAGTAGAGAACTTGCAGAAAGAGGTGTAGCTGCAGGTACAGGACTTTTAGTTCAAGCCCCTTTATCTCCTATGTTCTATAAAGCTTATGCTTCAGATCAAATAGGAGGAGTAGAGAGTGTAGTTGAAAAAGATGGTAAAACAAGATATGTAGTTAAGGATGAACTTTATGAAATGAAAAGTCCTTATTACAAAGATCAATTAAGGTCTTTAGATAAATTAATTGAATTAGAAAAAGACCCTGAAAAGAAAAGTGATTTTGAAAGTAAAAGAAATTCTCTTCAAGCTGAATGGGATTCTTTTATACCTAAGAGTGAAGCTAGTTCTTTACTGTATGCTACTGGAGAATACATGAAAGAAGCTTTTTCTGAAGCTTATGTTGGAAAAGGGGTACAAGCTGCAGGTAAAGGTCTTAGAGCAGGAGTAAAACTAATACCAAAAGTTGGAGGATTACTAGATGCCACTGGAAATCTAATTACTAAAGTTAATGCTCCATTTAAAAAACTAACAACTGCTGTAAATAATCTTACTTTAGGTAGAGCAAGTTTTGAAAAAATTGGTAAAGAATCTGGAGAAGGGTTAATTCAAGGTATACCTGAAGAAACTCTTGAAGAAATTTTTGTTCAAGCAATGCCTGCTTTAAATCAAACAACTGCTCAGTATAAAGAAAATGTAAAAGAGTTAGGCAAATTAAGTTTCTATAGAGATGTAGTTGCTCAAACTGCTGTAATGGGAGTAGGTTTTCAAAGTATTGGTGCTGCAAGTAGAGCCAGAGCTTATTCAAAAGACAAGACAAACTACACAAAATTATTATCAGATTTAGAAAATATAGATATTTCTGAAGATGAAAAAAAGGCACTTGCTTTAGCTTCAGGTCAAAAATTAGGTAGTCCTGTAGATTATAGAATTATTAGTAATAACTTAAGAGAAGTAGGTAAATATGCAGCTGCAGATCAGTTAGAACAAAGGATGTTTATTAATATGGCTCAACAAGCTGCTAGATTAGGTAAAATGGGCTCTTATAAAGAATCTATAGACAACTTAATGAGCAGAAAAGATATACCTGATACCTTTAAACAAAATGCTTTAAGAGTAGCTAACCAAGTAGAGGCTATTTATAAAACACATCAAGAACACTCTGATAAAGAAAACTTTGCTGAAATTTTAAATGCTACTGTTTATGTAGGTTTACATCAGGATAATATTAAAAAATTAGAAGAACAAGCTATTACTTTAGAACAACAAGCTAAAGAAGAAATTGATGCTTATAAAAAAAGAACAGGTAAGTCTTTTGACTTTGACCCTAGTAATTTTTTGACCAAAGAGTTTGCTTCTGAAGAAGAAAAAACTACTTATCAAGAAACTTTAGATGAATTACTTGATCCAAATAAAGAAAACAATATAGCTGTTCAAAACCTTGTAGCTAATATTAAAATGAGAAGAGCTGCAGAGTTAGATGTAGCTGAAAATAAAAAAATTCTTAATGATGAACTTTCTCTTGATAGACAAGATAGATTAAAAGCTAAACAATCTTTAAAAGATGAGTATGAGTTAGTTGAACAAGACATTGAAAAAGGAGAATTAATATTACCTGGGATAAGTGATGTTGAACAAAAAGAACAACCAAGTGGATTAAATGCTGTTAAGAAAGCTAAAGCTATTATACAACACATTGAAGATACTTATGGTAATATGATTTCTGAAGAAGATTTAAAAGAACTTAAAAATAACAAAATTGAAAGAGCTAAAGTTGAAAGAAATGCTACTATCAAAGACTTGTTAATTACTCAAAGTCAAAAAATTGAAGATGATAAAATTCCTGTTGCTGAAGATGCTTCTTTGTCTTCAGAGTTAGTCACTATGCCTGAAGATACAGATATACAAGTAGAGGGTTATGCAGATGACACTGAGTTACCTACAAGTGCTATAAATTCAAATCCAGATTTAGATGCTGCTTTTGGTTTAGCAGTTCAAGGTTTTAGTGCTGATCCTGCACCTGTTATAGGAACACAAGATGTTATATCTCAACCTATAGATTTATCTATAGCTCCTACAACTACACAAGTAGAAAGTCTTAGAAAAGAAGAAAGAGAAGAGATAAAAAAACTTTTACCTAATGCTGAATATAAGGCTGATGGAAAAATAGATTATGAAAAACTTTCAGTGAAAGAAGCTTTAATCTATGATGATATTTATTCAAAATATGATAAATTAATTAGTCCTTTATTAAATGATAAAGAAACTTTATATAAAGAAAGAGAAACACTTAAAGTACATGCTAAAGAATTAAGTACAGAGTATGGAGAAAATACTACAACTGAAGAAAGAAAAGATGAAATAGCTATAGAACTTAAAAAAACTTATGAAAGAGTTAGGAAATTAAATCCTCAATTAATGGGATTTACTCCTGCACCTAAAGGTTCTATTGTAATTCCTACAGATAATGTTTTCTTTGAAGGAGAGCCTATGCTTGGTAAAGTATATCCTGAAGAGTTTTTAAAACAAATTAAAGATACTTTAGAAAGTATGACTCAACTCTATGAAGATAAGACTGGAAACAGGATTACTTTTAGAGAAATTTTTGAACATTATAAATCAAAAGGATTACTTGAAGATGTTAAAAAGAATTTTGGAGCTATGTCTTCTGCTTGGATTGCATTAAATAAGCAGTTTGGAGACAATATGTATCCTCTTGAAGACTTTACAGAAACTTTTAGTGTGATGTATAGTCCTGCAGCTATTTTTGATGTTTTAGCTACTATGGACTTTCAAGATGGAAACATTGTAACTCCTGCAGCTCCTGTAGTACCTACAATGCCAGTTACTCATCCTGCTATAGAAGTAAGAGAAGAGAATGATAATGTGCAAGCAACAGCTTTAATATCTAACAGAATAGTAGGGCAAGATGAGTCTAATAGAGAAATCTCTGAACAAGTTGTAGAGACAATTATTGATACTCAAAGAACTGCGAATATGTTACCTAAAATGGGATATTCTTCTTTAGAGTATACAGAAGAAAATGAAGATGGTACATATAGAAAAGTAAGTATTCCTATTCTTAATACTAATAAGAGTAATGGTGTGAATATAACTCCCATATTGGATCCTGATGGACTACAATCTGGAGATACTGTAGGTATTGAAATAGCCACAGAAAATGAGTGGAAAGATATTACAGTTTCCAATGGTAGAACACCTGAAGGAAAAATAATACTTACAACTTTTGATAAATGGTTAGCAGAAAAACCTAGAAGTCAAGAAGAAATTGATGCTAAAGTTCCAATTTATTATACTTATCAAGGAAAAAGAATTGCTACAGTTCATGATACTGATTGGTATAATGGTTACAATGTAGCTGACCCTACTGGATTAGATATTAATCCTCACAGACCTTTAGGAGAGTGGGCAAGTGAAATTCAAAAAGGAAAAGAGGGAACACAAAACTTAAGACAAACCATATTAAAAGGAGGTTTAAGAGCAGTAACTATAAAAAAATCTCCTACTAGTGTATTTCAAACAACAGGAGACAATGCTTTAGTAAACTTAGAAAGTAATAATCCTCAAAGTATTCTTGCTATTCAAATAGGAGAAAAAATTTCTATAGGAAATAAACAAGAATTTAAAGATGGAGTCATACTTAATGAAAAAGATTTCTCTGAAAGAACTGGAGATGGAAAATTAAAATATGATAGTAGAACTTGGGAAATAAGAAGAGAGGGTAAAATGCAGAGACCTGATGGGACTTTTGTAAATACCTATAGAGCTTTTCATGTTCAAAGAAAGGTGACAGAAGAGCAGTTAGAAACAGTTAAATGGGCTCTAGCAGCTAATGCAGTTAAAAATAAATTTACATCTTACTTAACTACTGTAAGTCCTTGGACTTCTATGACTGAAGCTCAAGCTCAGACTATTAGAGAACAAGTGCTTAATCATACTGGTTTAGATGTTTTTGACCCTACAGATATAATGACTTTTGTAGAAAGTTTTTTACAACTGTCTAATAAGCCTGCTAAAAATCAAGTTGCATATTACCAAAAAAATCTGATTAAAGATAACTTAGGTATGGATGCTGAATTACTTGATGAATTAGCTAAAAAAAATAACCTAGTAGGTTTTGTTCAACATACTAAAGAATCTTTGCTTAAAAAAGGAGATTTTAAATCTGCTGTACACATAATCAATGGACAAGTAGTTCCATTAAATATGAAGTACTCTCAATATTTAAAAACTAATTTAATGACTAATGTTTTATCTTTTAATATTGGTACAACAGAAAATCCTAACTATATAACATCCATTCAACCTATTATTAATATACAGTATTCTCCTGTAGAAGGAGTAACTCCTCAAAATGAAGCAGAGAAAGTTATTGAAATAGTTAATAATGATACCTTATTGGGTAACACACCTACATTTAATGCAACAGAACAATATGATTTTGCAGCTACTTTAGGTATTGATATAGATTCTTACCAAGAGTTTGAAGATGGGGAAGCTATGATTGCTAATGATACTACTCCTTTACAATCTCTATTAACTTCTATTGCAGGACTTACTACTCCTCAAGAACAAGATATTAGACAATATGTAACCCATGCTATTGCAGAAAACAGACAATATATAGATGAAGAAGGTAGAGTCTTTAACAAAAAAGAAAGAGTAATAGAACAAGAAACTAAAGACAAGTTACTTTCTAACTTGGCAGAAGTAAAAAAAGCTATTCAAACTAATCTTAATACTGTCTTAAATCAAACAGAAGACACTGCTGAAAAAAGAGCTTTTGTTAATGCTTATACTGATGCCCTTAAAAATATTGATTCTGTAGAAACAGATTATAAAGTCCTTTTTAAAAGAGCTGCTTTAGATTTTGAAAAACAATCTAAAACAGAAATAGAAGAGGGAGAAGAAGTAGAAGATACTCTAAATGAAAAAAATTATAATAAAGATTCTGTTGAAGAAAACAGCAAATTAACTGTTGGTACTATTCTTAGAAACTTTATGCATGGTGTACAAAAAAGAGATTCTAAAGGGACTATTCAAACAGGTTACTTAGGGTTACCTAAATATTATACTTTTAATGAAATTTTTAATGAATTAACTAAAGTTCTTTCTTTGGGTTCTGATTTACCTTCTAGTTATGATGCTTTAATAAAAAGATTAGAAACCTCTGAAGTACCTTTTACAAAAGATATATTAATTAAGTTAAAAGATGCTGATGAACAAACTAAGAATCAGTTCTTATATACTTTTGTAAAACACAGTATGACTTCAAACTTTACTATGTATCAAAATCTAGGAGAGTTATCAGAGTTAAAGTCTTATGAGACTAATGCAAATGAAGCTACAAGAGTTATTGAAAACAAGTGGAAAAATAATAATAGGACTTCTTCAGTATATAATAGAAATTTAACTGTAAATACTAAAACTGCTGGAGAACTAATTGATACTTATGAAAGTTGGTTAAAAGGAGAAAATAGCACTCCTGATAATCATAGAGTATGGTTAAATAAATTAGGAATAAGTTTTACTGATGCTGCATGGGATAAAGTAGTTGCTGAAGGAATTAAGGATAAGGGATACACCTATAATAATCTCTTATTTGATAAGAGTCAAGGTATATTTTTACCTATAGTAAACTTTTTAAGAGAGGCAAAAACTAATCCTACAAGTTACATTCATAATGAAGATAAAAATATCTTTAAAGAATTGTCAGGTATGTTTAAGTCTTTGGCTAAAATAGAAGCTGTATATAATACTAACCTAGTTTCTCTAACATATAGAGATGGAGACAAGACTATTTTTACTCAAACTCCAGAAACCTTTATGTCTGATAAAGTTAATGACTTATTAGATTCTTTAGGTCAAGAAAGCAACACTTTAATTCAAGATTTACAAACTTTATCTTTTTCTGAAAACTCTCTTATATTAGATTTTCTACAAAGAGAAGGGACCTCTTTTAAAGATTTGTTTAGAGTATCTCATGCTGCTATTATGACTCTTAAAGAAAGAGGAGAAGAATCTACTGACAGAAGAAGTATTACTGATTTAGGTGAAGTAGATTATGATTTTAATGTTAATGGCCAATTTGGAGACAGAAAAATTAAACAACTTACTACTTCTGAAAAAATAAATGGTATTCATGCTAGAGTAATGAGAATGCTTTCTCCTACAATGTCTGATAAATCTAAAGCTTACTATGTAGATACTATAGGTCTAGATCTTCTTAGAGGAGAAGAGTTACAAGAAAATGAACAAGAGGAAGTTACTATGTCAGGTAGATTAAAAGATGTCTTAATTGAGCAACTTATTATGCCTGAAGTAAAAAGAATTATAAAATACCATGCTTCTGTTAAACAAACTAATATTAAAGATTATGATAGAGGAGCTGAAATATTTCATTTAATCCCTGCTTTAAATATTTTACAAGATGACAAAGGGTTAAGCATTTTAGATGAGTTGGCTACACTCCCTAATTTAACTGCAGAAATAATAAAAGCAAAATATAAACTTCAGTTTGAAGAAGTTATTGCTAAAGTTGTAGATACTGAAGCAAGAGCTAAAAAAGAATTGTGGAAAGAATATTTTACTCCTAATGTTGGGTCTAAAATGTTCTCTGTTTCTTATTTTACAGAAGTTAAGAAAAGCCCAGCTACAGATTATAACAAAGCTATTTATGATGTAGTAATTAATGGTATGTTGCATAATTCAGAAATGTTTAAAGTTTTTGCAGGGGATATGGCTATGTATTCTCAAAATAAACTTTTCAAACAAGATGAGAAAGGAAATAAAGTACCATTAAATGAGTACACTAATGAGGATTGGATAAATCTTAATAAAGGAATTGGAGTAAATCTTGGTAAAAGATTGGCTGCTTTAGCTGCACCAGGGAATAAAATAGCTGGTTCTGCAGATCCAAAATTCAGAAAATACAATCAAATCTTTTTAACAGACAGTACAGATATTGCTCCAAATGCAGAGTATTTAATTTCTTTACATTATGGTCAAAATGCATTGACTCCAGCAATTAAAACTTTGCTTAATGATTACAGTAAGAATGCAGATTTAGTACACAGATATGAGATTGGAGAAGTTATGGATGTTCCTGCTATAGATAAAGCTAAAAAAGACATGGCTTTGACAAGACATAATCTTCAAAAAACTTTCTCTGTTATAGCAGATTACTTTGATATTGAATCTACTGATGCTCAAGAGTATACTACAGTTAGAGAACACATCAATATTCTAAATAGACAAGGAAGATTGACAACTGCTAAAATGAAAGCTATTGAGGCTAAATTAGAAGCAGGGCAACCTTTGGCTAGAGAAGATCTAAAAGTAATCATGCAACCTATTAAACCTGTTCATACAGGTTCTTATGCAAATACTGCAGCAGATGTAAACAGATATGTTTATATTAAATCTTCTTCTTACCCTTTATTGCCAGAGTTTACAAAAGGAACAAAGTTAGATGGTTTAAGAGTTAAAATGGAAGAGTTAGAAAAATCTACTGGTAGATTTACTAGAGCTTCTTTCCAGTCTGCTAATAAAGTAGGAGCTACAAGAACAACTATCAATCCTTTTGATAAATACTCTTTAGAAGGTATTAAAGAATATGCTGAAGGAGATGTTAATGCTAAAGTTTTAATCTTAGATAGAAATAATTTTAGAATTCAACAAGATGTGCCTGTTAAATCTGAAAAAACTAAAGCAGATAAAATATCTATGGGTACTCAATTCTTTAAACTTTTATTTGGAGATGGTATTACTGAATTAGATGGCTTTGAAATAGATGGTAAACCTATGACAGGAAGAGAATTGCATCAGTATTACACTGATTCTTTTGCTGAACTTGCTAGACATAAAAGAACAGAATTATTTGAAGAGTTAGGTTTATCTCCTCAAGGAGAAATTTTAAATAAAAAAGAATTTATTTATAGTCTAGGTAAATTACTTGAAAATGAAGCTGTTAAAAGAGGATACAGTCTAAAATCTATTGCAGGATTAAAGATTGATGAGTTGGCTATGGCTTCAGGAGTATTTTATGAATTTAAAACTCCATTATGGTTGTCTTCTGATAAAAATAGATATGAGTCTTTGTTAAATTCTATTGTGACTAATAGATTAATGCAACATAAGATTTCAGGAAATGCTTATGTAGCAGGTTCTGAGTCAGGGATTCAAATGAAAGAAGGAATAAATAGTCTTGAAGGAATTGAAGAAAAAACTAAATCAAGAATTATTTATCTAAATAATTTTAATGGTAAAGAACTTGGAGGAACTTCTGTTGAAGATGTGGATGGAACTCCTGTGTTTAAAAAAGCACAAGTATTTGTTAGATCTTACTTTAAAAATCCTAGTACAGGAGAATTAATTAACTTGTTTGAAGGATATAATAATGAAACAGGAGATGTCTCTAAAGCTAAGTATTTAGTTAGAAGAGAAAATGGCACTCTTGGATTAAAAGAAGATATGATAGATGAAAATCTTATGAATATGTTTTCTTTTAGGACTCCTACCTCTTCTCATGTATCAGGTTCAAGTATTGAAATAGCAGGTATTCTTCCTCCTGAAATGGGAGAGTTAATGATTGTACCTAAAAACTTTACTAAACAAAAAGGTCTTGACTTTGATGTGGATAAAGAAAACACTTATCAATTAAATCATTACATAGATTCTGAAGGTAAAATTAAAGAGGTAAACAGTGAATATGTACAAAGAACAAAAGACTCTATAAAAGAACTACAATTTTATAGAGGTAGAGACTTTGAAACTATTGCTGAAATTGAAACAGAATTAGACATTCTTCAAGAAAAACTTAAAGTGGCTACTAATGTCCCTTATATGAATGAACTTCAATCAGAAGTTGAAGGTCTTTGGGCAATGGTAAAAGATTCTAAATCAAGTATTAAAGACATTAATCACTCTATGAGAAGTATTCAAAAGACTTTGGATACTAAAATAGCTAGTCAAATGGCTGAAAATAGTTTTATTAAATCTCATTTAGCTGTGTTTAATAATCCTGGTAATCAAGTACAAAGTAAAATCAATAAGGTTTTGTCTATGTCTTTTGCTCAAGATCAAGCTAAAATGTTTGAAAAAGCTGTAGAAGAAGGTAACAAGGCAAAAGAAGTTGCTAAGTTTGTAGATTTAGGTATGACAATGCAAGATGCTGAACAGGAGTATTATACAAATCAAAGTTATAATACTGTTTTATCTTACAGTTATCAAAAAATGAAAATGGACTTAGGTTCTATTGGTAAAACTGCTATTGGAGTATATGCAAACTATACTACTATGGCAGGACTTATTCAACAACAAGGTGTTGAAATTTCTTTAGATACTGAAATTACAATTGGAGGAATAACTTCTAAAGGTAAATTAGGTGTATTAGAGTCTTTAAAACCTTCAAGTATTTCTGAAACAAACTGGAAAAAATTAAAAAGAACAGTTGCTGAAATATTTGCTGAAAAAGAGAATACTGCAACAGATAATGAAAAAGAACAAATCTTAGGTAGAGTGGGAGTTACTGATCAAACTATTAATGTAGATTCATTATTGACTTTACTTGGATTTGATACTGACTTAGTTAAAGTACCAGGAATAAAAGAGAAACAAAAAATGGCTCTTCCTTATTTACTCTTGTCTCAACCAAGTATTAAAGAATACAATAAACAAATTAAAAATAGTAAAGGTATTTTAGCTGGAGACTTTTTTGATATAAGTAAACTAAAAAAAGAAACTATTGAAAGATTGAGTAAAGGCACAATTACTTTTGGTAAAGACAAAAGTATGTCTGCTCTAGACCCTAAAAATATAACTACTTTTAGATATGTTTCTACAGGAGCTGTTTATAAAGGAGGAAAATCTTTGACAGGTCAAGCTATGTATGAAGGTATTGCTAGTCAAGGAACTTCTGATGATATGGTACAAGTTGATGCTTTAATTACTTTTTTAGATTTAGATAAGCATGCTAGAAATGTATCTAAAGCTCAGAAAGTTTTAAATACCAATGAGTTAGGTAAATCCTTAGTAGAATCTAGTGTTTCTTACAGAGCATTAGCAACCTTTCCTGATAACCCTATTAAAAATATAAGTAAACTTTTAGGAGAATTTGAAGAAAATCCAAGTAAAATCACAGAAGACATGTACAAAATTGGTAAGTACTATGTTACTCCAAATACTCCTCAAGGACATGTTACAATTCATGGACTTCAAACTGGTAATACTTTATTTAAAAGTTTCTTTCCTTATGATGATATAGGTATTAAATCTGTAATTAATCAAATCTTATTGTCTCAAGGACTAGACCCAGAGACAATGGCTGATAGTACTTATATAAAAGAGTTTCATAAGATTATGGAAGAAATGATAAAATATATCAACTCTAACCCTAATAACAATACTTATATAGGAGAGACTAAAACTAAGAGACAAGAGACTTTTGTAGATTCAGATACTAATACTTCTATATCAACTTACTTGAGAGATTTAGCAGGTTCTGTTACTAATAAAAGAGGAGTAAATGCCGTATTAAAAAATGCTTTATACTCTAGATTTTCTTATACAACAGGTGTTGAAGGAGAGCTTTCTTTAATTAAGTATAATAACAGTGCTACAGATAACTTAGATGAAGAAATTCTTTATAATGCTATTCCTGAGTTAATTCTGTCTAATCTTCCTTTACCTCCTAGAAATGGTAAACCTTATTCTACTAGACAATTAGGAGAAGATTTAGTTGCCTACTCTTTCCTTGAAGGAGGAGTACAAGAAGCTACTCAGTTTAGTAAATTTATTCCTGTCCAATTAATGGAAGTAATGGGACAAATGGAAACTAGAGGAGACAAAGAAATATTTGTACCTATTAATAGAAAATTACAAATGTTTAATAACAGAGAAAATTCCCCAACTTTCTTTGACAAAGCATTAGGAATTCAAGAAAATGATATTGCTTCTTTTACAAGACAGTACTTTCAAAATAACCCTAAAAAAGCTAAAAGAGCTTGGTCTAAAAATGTCAAGTTTAGTGAGTCAGGAGTTTTACTTTATGAAAATAGTCAGTTTAAATCTCCTAAGTTTATTACTTATGATACTATTCAAGAAGGGAAAAAAGTAACTAATTTATATGAAAATGTAGGTTTAACTGAATACAGAAAAATAGATACTGTAGGTCAATCAGGAATTAAAGAGTATTCTTATAAGCAAAATGAAGTTACTTCTATTTTTAATACAGATAATACTATTGAAAGTAAGCCTGCTATAATAGAAAAGACTAAGATACTTGAAGCAATTACTATGGATGGTTTAACTACTCCAGAAGCATTGCTTGAACAAATCCAAAATTTAAACTTTTCTGAAGATCAAAAATTCTTAGTTGAAACTGCTAAATGGTTAACACCTTTGTTAAAAGAAGGATTAGTTCAAATTAGAATTTCAGATACTCTTCCTGGAGGAATATCTGGACACACCAGTAGGCCTAATAGTAAAGGAGAAATTTTAATTTCTCTTTCTAAAGATAAGTTGAGTAATTTATCTAAAGAAAAAGGTTCAGAATTAATTATACATGAAATACTTCACTCAGTTGCTGTAAGTCATTTAACAGAGTATTTTGACAATAGTGGTAAAAGTCTTAGATCAGATGTAGTTATACCTTCTCATGTAACTTCTCTTTTTCAAGCATATAGTGCGGCAAGAAAAGTATATGAAGCAGAAGTAACAGCTTTAGAAGATAAAATAACTCATAATTCTGTTAAAGGTAATCCTCAAATTGAATATACAGATAGAGAATTAAATGTAATCTATGGTCTTACAAATGTGTTTGAATTTGTTTCTGTGGCAATGACCTCAGAAGACTTCCATAATGAGTTTAAGAGTGTACCTTATTTACAATCAGGTAAATCTATTTTAAACAAAATTGAGGATTTCTTTGTAAATATGTTAGATAACATTTTTCCAGGATTAAAAGAAGACTCTGTAGCTAGAGCATCAATTTTAGCTTCAATGAAATTTATTCAAGAAGAGAGAACTAAAGTGCCTACAAAAACAGTTGTACAACCTTCTTTACCTAATGCCAATGTAGCAATTACTTATGGTAAGAGTATTGAAGTCCCTTTAAATGAAAGAATCACTGAAAAATATCCTGCAACTATAATGGGTCCTAAGAATAATTATACTGAAGGAGAAATGAATTCTCAGACTCTATTACAACTTTCTGTGGGAGATCCTTTTAGTCCTCAATATAGTCTTACTGATTTTTATGATAAAAATACAGATGATTATGACCAAACTAAAATGAAAGAAAAATTTGGTAAAGAACTTACAGATTTTTTACTTGATGTAGCTTCAGAAATTGAGGAAAATGTGACTTATTCTGACTTAGAATATATTAGAAAAGCTGGAGTACAAGGTTTAGCAATATTAGATGCTTATGATACAGGTCTATATGATAAATCTCTTTTTGCAGGTACTACTATTCAACAGTTTGCAAAAGGTCTTTTAGGAGAAAATGTAGAGTATATTGATAAAAATCAAACTAAGTTATTTGAAGATGAAGGAGAAGCTATGATTTCAAATATTTTAACTAACTTTGGAACTCCTATTTCAGACTTAGAAATTACCCAAGAAGAGTGGAACAGTTTAAGTATAGAAGAACAAGACAGAATTAAAAAATGTAATTAACCATGGCAAATTGTGTAAACACTAATACTAAAGAATTTAAAGACTTACAAAAAGAAACTGGACTGAGTAAAATTGTACTTCAGTCCAAAGTTTCTCTTTGGCAAGATGTAAATGGAATAGAAAAATTTCCTAATAAAGAACAAATTTTTAGTTTTACTCCTATGTCTAAAAGACTAGGAATTTACAAAAAGACATTGTCAGGTCTTCAAACCAATATGGTTAAAAAAAGAATTGCTGCTTATAATAAAAAGAACAACTCAAATATTTTTGTAACTTTTGAACAACAAGGTCAAGCAGATGAATATGTCTGGAATATAACTAATGAAGGAATACCAGTTACTACTAAAGTACCTGTACTTGAAAAGGAAGTCATTATAAAAAGAGGTGCACCTGCTATAGATACAAATTTACAAGAAAGACTTTTTGAAGGAAAAAATGAAACTTCTGTACAAACTATTCTTAATACTATTGCAGAATCAGACCCCCCCTTAAAAGACTTAGCTCAAACTTTATCTTCTTTAGTTAAAGAAGATCTTCCTGTTAAACTAGAAGATGCTACTGTTTTAAATGCAGGAGAAAACCTTGCTATAGGTTATTATGATCATACAAGTAAAAGTATAACTATAGCTGACAAAGCTCTTTATCCAAAAGGTAAAGCAGAGTCTACTATACTACATGAAATATTACATGCTCTTTCTTGGAGTAAACTAGGTGTTTCTAATGCAGATATAATAAAAGATTTTAATACTCTTTTTGACCACGCTAAAGAGAATACTAAGTTATCTGATACACATGCTTATGATAGTCTTGATGAGTTTTTTGTAGCTATCTTTACTAATTCTGATTTTATTAAAGATCTTAAGAGTATTCCAGCTTCTAATACTAAATCTTATCCTAATGCTTTTGTAGAAGTTTTTGATAAAATTTTAACTCTTTTAGGATTAAAATCAGAAGACACTGCTTATGAACAAGCCTTCAATATAGCTAGTAATATTTTGTCTAATGAGGTTACACCTAATCCTGAATCTATAACAGAAGATGTTCCCACTACAACTGAAGAAATCATGGATTTTTTTAAACAAATGGAGTTATCAGAGATATTAGAACAACCAAAAGTTATAGAAGAGTCTAATTTAATTGAAGGTAAAACTGTAGAACAAATTTTAGCAGAAGATTATACAGAAGAAGAAAATCAAGAAATAGAAAATCTTCAAGATGAAGTCTCTAATATGAACTCTATTATTGATAAAATTCTTGCTTATGAAGCTGAATTAGCTAGAGTTAAAGAGACTGGAGCTATACTAGCTACTACTGAATTTGGAGGGCAAGTAAAGGTTAGTTTTACTTCTGTTGCTCAAGCTGAAGATTATTTTAGAAATAGGCTAAAAGAATTAGAACAAGAAATCTTAGAAGAAGGAGAAAATGCTATAGCAAATGCAAACACTCCTTTAGGTATAACTCAACCTCATTATGACGCATATTTAAAACAAAAAGAAGCTATGTTAATACATGTAGAATCTTCTTTAAAGAATTTATATAGTCAAAAAAATAAATTTAAGTCTACTAAATTTGATGCTAAAATTCAAGAGTTTAGAAATCTTAAAGATAATTTAGTTTCAGACATTTTTGATTTTAATAAACCTGGTACTGATAAACTTAATCTTATAGAAAGATTTTTTAAAGAAGATGTAAATACTGTTTCAGCTTTACTAAAAAATCCAACAATAGATAACTACTTTTTAGCTAAAGATCTACTTGATTTTATGAAGAAAATCTCTGACCCTACTAAAGAAGGAGATACAAAAAAAGGTATAGGAAATACAATGACACCTTATTTAGGGGTTGCAGCTTTTTATCCTGCAGAAGTTTTAAAAGTTTTAGAAGAAGTCAGAACAAGTATAGCTAAAGCTGAAATGCTTGTAAAAAATGCAGGAGAACTTGTAGCAATGGAATTACTTGAAAGACATCAAACAAAACTTATGTCTATTTACAAAACTGATTCTATAGATGAAATAAGAAAAGAACTTAAAAAACAACTTAAAGATATTGGTTATGAAGAGAGTTGGCTTCTTGCTACAGGAGAAAACATAAGAACAGAAAACAATGTATTAGACTCTTTAATGAGGTTAGAATATGAAATAGAAGAGGATAAAATGATGGCTGCTCAAACAGTTATTAAAACTCAAATATCTGTTGCAGAAGCAAAAGGAGTAGCAGCATTAGAGGCTATTGGAGAAAATTATAGTTTATTTATAAGACCAGGTAAATATGCTGATAAAATAATTGAAAAGTTTACAGATAGCTATAGTTCTTTTATAAAAGCTATTAAAACTATTCTAGATAAAAAGATTTATAAAGCAATAAAAGACAAAGATTGGTTATTAGAACAACAATTATTGACTCAAAAGTTTAATTTACTTAATAATGATACAGAGTTTATTGATATAGGGTTATTACATGAACTTGAAAATGGTTCAGGAAGTTATTCTAAGTATCAATTAGGTACACCTGCTCAAGCTGTTGCTTATAAGGCTGAATTAATAAATAAAATAGGTCAAATTGAATATGATAATATTCTAGAAACTCAAAGAAATAATTTAGATGCTTTTGAACAGGATTTAGTTAGTTATAAACAATATAAATTAGATCAAGAAGGAGTATCAGATGTTTCTCAACTTAGTCCTGAGAGTCAAAAAAACATATTAATTTTTGAAACGAGATCTAATCCTTTAAAATTTACAGAAAACTATAAATTAACAGGAGGTAATATGGTTGCTTATAGTAGTGGAACTCAAGCCAATACTGCAGTAGCCAAATTAACTTATAATACTTATATACCTAAAAGAACAGATTTGCAAGGAAATCCAACTAGTTATTTTGATCCTCAATTTGATAAAATTGCAAATAACTCTGATATTTTAGCTTTATATACAGCTATAAGAAAAGGAGTATACCATGTAGAAGATAACTTAAGGGGGTCTGGAATTTTTATTACTGCTGGAGATTTACCTTCTTTTAAAAAGACCATAACAGATGTACTTCTTGAAAAAGGTTGGAAAGGAACTATAAAACAAGGATTGCCTACTACTTTACCTGAGATGCTTAAAGTTTTAAAAGCTATTGTAACTTTAAAACCAGTTAGAACTTTCTTAGGAAGAAATTTATCAGGAGTAAGCACTGAATATGCTGATGATAACAATATTGAAACTCCTCTTGGAATTAGTTTTGATAATAAAGGAGATAATAAAACAAACCTATCAACAGTTGTTAAAGCTGCATTAGAATTGTCTGCTGTTCATAAAGCTAGAACTTTAGCTAAAGATAAAGTTAGATTCTACATGGAAGAGTCTAAGAATATTAAAGATGAGTTAGGGAGAGACAGAGAAAATGAAATGGCAAGACAAAAGTATTTTTACAACAATGTCTTACTTAATAAAAAAGGAAAAAAACAATATTTAGATATTAGTAAAGGACTTATAGCAATAGACAGAAAGTTTTCAGGTAAAGAGTTTAATAGAGCTAGGATGTATTATAAATTCTTTACTGCAGAACAAAAAGAAGTTTATAAACTTACTTTAAAAGATTGGAAAAATCTACAAAATAAAGGAGTAGATAATCTTACTGAAAAAGAATTAGAGAACTTAGCATCTTATGAAAATACTATGTCTAATCTTGGTAATGATTATTTTTTATCTACTGTTTATCAGGCTGTGGCTTTAAAATTAGCTGTGACTGTAAATTTAGTTTCTAATCCTGTTGCTCAATTTTTTAATAAAAGTGCAGGTTGGTCAGCATGTAGGAACAGAGATGGTAGATATTGGCCTAAAGGTAGTTTCTATAAGTGCAATAGTTTTATACATAAAAAACCTCTTATGAAGTTTGTTGATAAACAATGGGAAGAACAAGCTAAAATACTAAGAATTTTTACAGAAAGAGTGGCTCTTATAAATGACGGAACTTCAGAGTTAGAAAGAGCTGAAGGAAGATTAAGACAAGAATTTAGTGTTTTATACCCTATGGGATTAATGAAATGGGCAGAAGACTCTAACCAGACTCTTGGTATTCTTTGTATGGCTACAGGATTTAAAATTAAAGATATAAATGGCAATGAGTTTCCTTTATTTACAGGAAGTGAATTTAATGGTTATATCATTAAAGATGGTAATTTAGAATTATCCCCAGAGTTTGATACTCCTGAAAATAGAAAATCTCTTATAGACATGAATTCTGAGGATATACTAGATTGGAAAGGAGACACTAAAGAGACTTTAAAAGAGTTAAATGGAGATTATTCTCATACAGGAGTTACAAGAATTAAAGGTAATGTTTTAGCTGCTCCTTTTATGTTGTATAAAACCTGGTTACCTAGATACTTAAGTTCAAGATGGAAGAGAGAACAAAAAAATATTAAAAAAGGAACAAGAGAAAAAGGTTTTATGTTAGAAGGGATTACAGGAAAAACTTCAGGAAGTTCTGGAGTTCTTTTAGGTTCTACAGCTGCTTTAGGAGCTCTATATGCAAGTAATCCTGCCATACCTTTAACTATAGGAGTTATTTTAGCTGGAATAGGTATTGTTAACAATATGAAAGGTAAAAGCCCTTCTTTAGTAGAAGATGAAGATGAGATAGTAGTTACTTGGAAAAAGCAAACTAATTTTGCTCTTCAAACTTTGCTAAGAACTGTTGCAACTCCTATAAATTTAATTGCAGGAAAAGAGGTAGTAGAAAGTGGAGAAAAAGCTTTAGGTCTTAATGAAAGTAAATTAAATGAAAAAACTTCTGCTTTGGCTGCTAGAGATATTGCAAGAAATTTACAATATAGTTTAGCAGTTGTAGCTTTTAATCTGGCTATTCAAGCTGCTTTTGGACCTCCTGATGAAGAAGAAGAGAAAAAAGGAGAAGAGGGTTCACAACAAAGAAAAAGGTGGGAAGCACAGCAAGAAAGAAAAAGACAAGAACATCCTTATTTTAATTTTGCAGTTAATGCTTCAGAAAGAATGCTTCAAGAGACTAACACTTGTCTAGATATTAGTGTATTAGCAACTACTTTTGGAAGTAAAAATACTATGGAAGGTTCCTTTGATAAACTTGGAAAAGCTTTAGCAGCTTGGGCAAGACCTGAAGAAGAAGACATAATTAAAAGTGGAGAAAATATGGGGCAAAGTAAGACTTCTCAATTTTTAAGAGGGGCAGTACTTCCTGCTAGTGTAAGACAATTAGGGGCTGAAGGAGGTATTGAAGATCCTACAAGAGGATGGAGAGTTGGTGCTGAAAGTATTACTGAAAAAGAAAGAACTGAAAAATCTTGGGCTAGAGATTTATTAAGAGTCACTGATTTTAAAAAGGCAACAGCAAAATATAAAGCAGAGTTAGCAACAAAAATGCCTATAGCTCAAGAAAATGTTTTAAAATCTTGGAGGTATGAAACTGTAAAAGATATACCTGTAGCTACTATGACTTTGTTTAAAAAAGAAGTAAAACTAGAAGCTGCTAAAATTATTAGAACAGAGAATTTAGATAGAGATCTAGAAGATAAGATCTTTGTACCAAGAAGAACTAAATTTGATAAAGAACAAATGAAAAAACCTAAATAATAATAACCATGGCAGCTAAAAAACACCCAGGATTCAAAGCAGTGCAATCTAGTATTGCATCTAAACAAGGAGTATCTATGAAATCAGCAGGAGCTATACTTGCTTCAGCTTCTAGAAATGCATCTCCTGCAGCTAAGGCTAAAAACCCTAACTTGAAAAAAGTAAAAGGTAAGTAAAAAAGAAAAATAAAGTGAGGCCTTTAGGGGCCTCAACTTTATGGATATGTATGGTGCAATATATTTAAGAAATCTCTATTGTCTTTAAATATAGTGTCTATACAAGGTAATTCTTCTCTATACTCAGGAGTTACAATACCATATTTAGAAAACATAAGACAATGCTTTAAATGACTTTCTAAAAAGAATTGTTCTTTTACTCCTTTACACACTATATGAGTATTTACTACAGGTTGTAATAAAACTTCCACACACTTTTCTTTATCATAGTGCATATACACTGCACTAGAGTGCCTAACTTCATTACCAAAAGTTTCTACCAAGTATTTGGGAAAAACAGGTAACTCTAAAATGTCTGCTTTTTCCATTAAAACTTAATAATATTCCAGTTAACTCCTATACCTACAAATACTCCTGGAGTAAAACCTGGACCAACTCCATAAGCAGCTACAGGTCCAATTCCAAACTTCTTACTAGTTACAGGTTTAGTACTATATGCTCTAAGAGTACTTACTGTATTGAAAGGATTATGAAGAGTTACTTCAGCAAAAGGTTTTCCTTTTCCTAAACCTAAGAAACCTGTTTTTTCAGTTCCTATTACTACATCAATTTGTTCTTTAAACCTTACATTAACTTTAGTACTATCTTTACTAGCAGAGACTGTTCCCCAAACCCAATCTTTAAGATTAAAATCAGATTTGTAATTAGCATAAACTGTATCATGAACTGTAACAAAACCAGAGACTTTACTAGGAGTTACAATATTGATATTTGCATCAGTTTTAATGACTGTGGCACTGCCTTCTTTTCTAATCTTATCCTTGTACTTTATTACAAGTTCTTGTAATACAATAATAGTACTATCAGCAGTAATCCATTTAGTAAAGTAATCTACATTTTCATGCTGGAGAAGAGTTATATTAGCAACATAAAGCCCTTCTTTGTCTTTCCAAGTCTTTAGACTATCTTTTAATGCTTCATTCATAACTTCATTTGAAGCTAACTGATGTTGTGCATTACAACCTTTTGTTAAAAGAGCAACTATTGTTATAACTCCTAAGACTATAAGAATAATTTTAAATTTGTTCCAACCTTCTTGTAATTCTTGTGTGTACAGTTTATTCATGATACAAAATATTAAAAATGTCAAGTTTTCTGTGTAAAAAACTTGACATTTTGGTTAATTACTTTCTTTTTCTTTTAGGCTTAGCAGTAGTTTTTTCTAACTCTACTCTTTCTGCTTCAAGATTTCTCTCTATAGCAGTTTCTTCAGTAAACTTTTCAGGGTATCTTACTTTTAGCTTGTCAATATTATTAGTAAGACATTGGCCAAAATCTAAATCAAACCAAGTAGCAATATGGTTTAAGAAAGCTATTTGAACAATAGGAGCACTGAAAATATTGTTTACTGGTGCACAATAAGCATTTAATATTAAAACTAAGATTGCTTCTGTTTTAAGTTCTACAGCTAAATCAGGAATAGTAAACATTTTAGTCTCTAACAATTCTGCTGTTTGATCTAAAACTTCTTGATAATTGTCATCTAAAGGCAGGTTTTCAAGAGCACATTTGTTTACAATATACCAAACAATGTCAGCTAACTCTTCTCCTAAATTTACTAAATCCATAGGCTTGTTATAAGCCATGTATTTCTTGAAAATATCAAGAGTCTCTCCAATTTCTGTAATGACACCTAAGTTCATGTGTCTTTCATTTGTACCTTGATGACCTAAGTCTGGGCAGGTTCTAGCTGCCAGTCCTTGATATTCAAGGATAGTTTGAATTTTATTCATTCTGTTTTTATTAAGTTATTTAATCTTCTCTAAATCCAACACATACAGGAAATCTTGGAAGACCTCCATCAGTATACTCAAAAAATCTTACTTCAGCAAGTTGCCCTATGAATTCATGTTTCATTTCAAGAATTACTTTTCTTTCAAAGTGACTAAATTTCATGCCACAGTTAAAGTTTCCTTTAGGGGAACTACAAACTACAACACCTTGTTCAGGTCTGCTTTCAGAAGGAACTATATCAATTACTTTATAAACTTCATCTAAGAAATCTTTGTATTTAAGTAGTTGAGAACTTCTTTTATTAACTTGGTATCCTTCATTAGAATGTCTTACTATAGTTCCTTCATATCCTTGAGTTATAAATACAGTATGAAAATCTTTCATTTGTTTTTCATTTTGTACTAAATAAGTAGGTACAACTTCAATATTAGGATTATTTAAAAATAAATCACAAAGTGTTTCATATCTTTCTATAAAAGGAGCATTCATAACTATATCATAAACATGATATTTAACTTGCTCTGTTTCATCCTTTCTGTACTTTTTGATAAGTTTCATATTCTTCTGGAATGAAATCCCATGTGCATATAACTCCCCATCTAAAATAGCACCTTCAAGACCTGATAATACTATATGTCCAAGAGTATCAATAGCTTTTCCTGTTCTTGACATAAAGCCATCTTCTTCAGTGGCTAAAGATCTCATACCATCTAATTTAGGTTGAACATAACAAGGATAAGTTACTTTTTTAGATTCCTTCTTAAAGTCTTTAGCCAACATGGGAAGTAAGAAATCCTTACCTCCCTTTTGTTGAGCTTCTTCAATTGAATTAAAATAACCTAACCTCATCTTTTCATTAATCTTAGAATGGGCTTCTGAAACAGCTTGTTCTTCTGGAGTAGTTGCATTAGCCTTTCCAACATTTTTGGCTTCACAAGCACTCCTATTGAATACAGGACTATTATTTCCAAATATACCTGACTCTTGAACTACTATATTGCCTTCAGTAGTGATAAATAAATATCTAATATTTCCACTACTGTCTTTTTTATAGATTGTTTTCTCCATTATTCAGTAGCAATAATATCATCATACCATACTACAGTATGAGCTGTAGCTTTAAGTACTTCTCCATTAGCTGCTTTATCAACTTCAATCATTTTAAAGCCATCAAAAGTTACACTTTCACTAAAGATAGGTATATCACCTACTTGAACATGTCCTTCTCCTACAGGACATTCATTACCCATTTGAAGAACTTTAAAGGTTACTTTTAACCCTTGTTCTTTACTTTTTTCAGTTAAAATGATTTTAGATTCACTTTTTACACTGTATTGTTCTATTAGAACTCTTTTACCAATAATTTTCATCTGTTTAAATTTAATTGTTTACAAATATAAAGAAAAATATTTATCTTAAAAAATATATCTAATACTTTCAATAGGAAAATATTTTACATACAAAGCTACAAACTGGTCTATTAATCCTTTCTTGAAATGCCTTTCATACCTAATGTTATCAGCAGCATATTCAGAATCTTTAGACTCTTGAATGAGGGGTTGCCATAGGTAATAATTAACATCAGAATTGTTTCTTTCAGCTTGTTGTTTATTGTAAGTTACAAATATACATTCTGACTTAAATTCTAATCCTTGTAGTTGTTGAAACAACTCTTCATAGTCTTCTAACCAAGTAGGGTAATAGACTATAGGACTAAAATTAATGTGAACCTCCATTTTTGTTTGGAGTACAGGTATCATAGCTATCCTATCTGATATACTATCAGTATTAGGTTCTAAAATACTTGAGATCTTTTGAGGCATAAGGCTCACCCTTATCCTATGTTTACCAGGAGTCAAATTGTACTCATCTACCTTAAATCTAGTAGGGTATTTAGTAGCAAAAGTAGTTTTTACTTTGTATTGGGTATTGAAGAAATCAAACACCTGTTGCCAATTGTAGTGTTTACTGTGTAAAGGTACATCAGTACTACATCCTATATCAACACAATAGTAAGTATCATCTACTTGATTAGGTACTTTAGGCCATGGCTTAGTATCTACCCAAGTATAAATAGATGCTAAAATTTGCTCTGTATTTTCATTGATATAAACTTTATCATGATTATACCTACCTACATAGCAATAAGACTTCATACATCCTCCTAAACAGCCATAGACAAAGTTAGGAGCAATGGCATCACTGCTCCTACTATTATCTCTAGTAACTAAGGTTTTAGTCTTTTGTTTCTTGATTTGCATCAAATGAATACATTGCTAAAATTTTTTTACAGGCTTCACCATAATCAAAAGGTCTAAGTCTATACTTTGCTTCAAAGTCTACTTTAATAGCAGGTTGAATTCTTTTTACAGACTCTTCTACAACTAAATCAAAAAAATAGTCTGTATCATTGTGTGTGTACACACCTTTATAAAAAGTGTGTTTTGCAAAAGGTTTTCTTTCAAGATTTACTTGTATCATAATGTTGATTTTTTAAAATTATTCATCTATTCCTACTAAATCACAAATGTCATTATATGCTAACTGAACTTCATGAGATTCAGAACCTCCTTCTTCTACTTCACTTTCACATAAAGAAACAAAGTCCCATATTTGATTTGTAGAAGATGGACAACCTTTAATAACACTTTTTGCCCATTCTGTTAATTCACTAATAGTCGTCATCTTCTTCATCAGACATTACAACATTAAACATTCCAGTGATTTCTTTGTCTTTGTTTTCAAATCTATAAAATTCTCCAAAGTCAGTGTCATCTAAACCTCTATTGATAGCTAGTTTATCTTGTCTGGTTAGTTCATGACCTGGGATTTGTTTTCTAGTCTTTAGATTTTTGTCATACTCATTGAAAAAAACATCAATAGTGAGACTTCCAATTTTGATTTTTTGATTCATTTTACTAAGGGTTTTAGATATTCTAATAAATATTTTGCATAAAAAGTAAGCAAAGTTTCTGAATAAAAAACAAAACTTTCTTTATTGTCTTTAACAGCTATGTCATAACAATCTTGTAACTCTTGATATTTATTTTTATCAAAAGTAGTTTGTGCTGGGGTACTTGTATTACTTAGCATTATTATTAATTTTTTCTTTAATACTTGCTTCACATAAAATAAGATAGTTAATTAAATCTCCTATCTTTTCATCAACAACTTCCTCTTTAGGAAGGACACCTCTTTCTATATCATTTAGAATGTCTAAAAATGATACATAGTGCTTAACTGCAAATCCCCAAAGAGCTTTCTCTTCAGTGGTGTTATTTACTTTAGCAGCTACCCTAAAATTGTGTAAAGGATCATTATTTCTTCTGTATTCTTTACCCTTTACAACTAATGTTTGTTGTACTTTTTGTACACGCTGTTGTACAAGAATATCAAATTCTTGTGCAGTCATGAAAGACTTTGTTTTATCAGAATTCGACATATTCTACATTTTGAGATTGCAATTCTAAAATTAGTGAAGAATCTTCTAAAGAGACAGATCCAAAATAATTTATAATAGTGTCTAAAAAGTAACTGGCTTCTTCATCTTGATGTTCTGCATTAACCATAGAAGGGTTAATATTTTTTCTTATCTGAGCTTTAAACTTAGGAGTAAAAGCTGGCTGATAAGCTGTAATTATTAATGTGTGTGACATAATAAAAGGATTAATAAAAACTTAGGGGAGATTAACTCCCCATAGGTTTTCAAGTGTTAAAATACTCTTCTTCTTGATTAGGAGGAAGATCATATTCCCAAGAACCAAGTAAGAAATCTTGTTCTTCTAACTGAGTGTTAAAAGTTGCCTTAATTAAAGAAATAAATCTATGCTTAGCATGTACTGTTTTAACTAGTACTTGCCTTGTTTCAACTTTACTTTCTTCAGCAAAATAACTTGTAATCTCTTGTTTAGTATACATCTTGCTATACTTACCTAATATGAATTTATCATAGCAATCCCCCATTGAAGGGGGATAAGCTAGCACAATCATATGCTTTCTACTATGAGCTTCCATTATTGAATCATAAACATAGTCAGTGACATAATACTCTTGATGTTTTACCCAATCCATAAAGTTTTGAAATAAATCAGGTCTCACAAGTTTGTCAATAAGAATATAAATATTCTTTTGACCTTCTAAATGAGAACCTGTTAGCAAAGTATCATGTATTCCAAAAGCCAATTTAAAGACTAGATTTAACTTAGTTTTCAAAGTAGGCCCATAGAAACCCAGACCAGGAACCAAGTACTTAACAGTTCTGTTAATGTACAGTTTCCCAATCACAATATCCATTTCTGTATTTACTATCTTAGATAACACCATCCCAGTTGATTACTAATGGTTTTAAACCTGCTTCTTGAATTTCTCTTTCTTCTGTAAAACCATTTTCTGAATGGTAAATATACAAATCTAAAAGTTGTTCAAATCCTAAGACACTTTGTTGTAATGTGGCATTTTGAGCACCCTCTGTAAATAGATTAGTATCTACAAGAGTAAGAGCTTTTTTACCAAATCTTCCCATGTTTAAAAGAGAAGAATCAACAATAAAATTCAAAGGTTTTCCTTGATATGAAGTAGATTCTACTACAAATTGGAAAGGTTTAATTACATCAGAACCCTCAGGAACTGCAAAATGTTTGTGAAGAGCTAAAGTATACCAAGCAGCTTGGATGTCATATCTTCTTGCTCTAACACTACTAGGGAAATAAAATGTATTTCCATTCATAGTTTTCAAATCTGTACCAAGAATATTCAAGATTCTTCCCTCTTCATCTCTTTCAACAAATACCATATCTAACAATGCTTTACAATTTACTCCATGATACTCAAAATAAATAGGAAACTGATAATACATTGTATAAAGAGGCATATCTGAATAGAATTCTCTGTCAAAGAAACTTGCTGTTCTTGGATTAGTTTGTAAGGAATATACAATAGCCTTGATGGTGTTGTTTTGAGTTTGACTTATTACAGTCTTACCTAAACCTAAGCATAAATCCAAGAAATAAGCAGAACTAGGCTCTACAATATTCTTAAGTTTAGCATCAGCACCCCATCTTGGCTGCCATCCTGTTTTTTCACAAGCATCTAGAATATAAGCTCTCCAATTTCCAAGTTCTCCTACAAACTCATGGAATGAGGTAACAGGTAAAAAATTGTCCTGACCTGTAATTACTTCTAAATGCTCAGCATAGTCCTGCAGTACATCTTCATAAACTAACTTTAGAATTTCTATCACAGTTTCAGAAGGTAGTTTATCTACTTCTGAAATGTAATATTCCTCATTAAAGGCTTCTAGTGAGTTAGTCAAGATACAATCTACTGCAGAACCTATCATAAAATGTTCTGCTGAAGAGTCAAACTCTTTGTGAAAGGAACCTAAGTCCCCTAATAATAATTTTAATTTTGATTGCCCTAAGGCATCAGATTCATAGTACTCTTGTACTTCTTCTTTTGTTGCTACAATTACGGACATGTTACATATTGTTTTAAGATTACTTCACTTTTAAAATGGTCAAGTGTCATGCCTACAATAGTTTTAAACTCAGAGTTTAGGTCAAATTTAAAGTCTTTCATCATTGAATACTCTAAACTAGGACTTTTACTTCTAAATAAATCAAACTGTATCATAGACATATATACTATTTCCATCTCTGGAGTCCTTTTGGCTCCAGGTTTACCTTGCTTGTAATGAATTAGCAAACAAGGTTTTTTATGAACTTCATCTTCAAGGGGAAACATGCCTGCAATAGAGGTAGCCATCATAAATAATTCCTTCCCAGGATTCATATTCTGTTGGATACCAGCCTTGATTTGTAGATTAAAAGGAATATACATCAAGTCTATTTTAGCATTGTCATGCTTTTTGCTTACAAAACGGGAAGTTTCACAGAAAGTAAAACCTAACTCTCTAAAGAATTTGGCATAATACCTCTCTGCTGTGCTTCCTTTCCTTTTGTTTGTTGCTCCAACTCCCATATAAGATTTTTAAGGATTAATAATAAAAAACTTAAATACCTTAAGAACTACTCTGTGTCATCAATAAGCTGTATAATTGATTGCCATTCTGGACCTGTATTAATAGGTACACCACTAGAATTTTGAAAAATAGCAGCATTATACTGCTGTGCTAATGGTCTCATCCTTTCAACTAAAGAATCTGTAGGATGAGACCTAGGCAATAATACTTCAGAAACTGTATGGGCAGATTCTTCATGTCTTCTTAACTCTTCTTCATCTTCATCTTGCTCATCATTTTCCCAATCTTCATTGTATTCTTCATCAGTGTAATCTTCTTCAGAATCTTCTGAAGGTGGGTCAAATTGAGCAGCTTCAGCAGCTAATTCTTCTAGTTCTGTCATTTGTCTAGGTGGCATAGTTAATCCTGTAGTAGTAGTAGTATAAGTATTACTTATAGCACTAGATGGAAAATAACCAATTGTATTTGGACCTATACCTGTGCTTGTAGTGAGATTACTACCAACACTAAGACTAAGACTAGAATCAAAATGAATTGTGTTTTCAACTTCTCTTTGAATAGAATCAACAATTAAATCTCTCATTTCATTATCAAATAAGAGAGCTTCTTCTTCTACAGAAAGTTCTTCTCTATGGATAGTTACTGGTGCAAATTCTTGCTCAATGAAGTTGTCCTCCCCATTATTGTGTAAGAAATTTGGCAGTACTTGTTCCATATAGGCTTCTAATTGTGTCAAAGACTTAGTCTTTTTGACTTCAAATAATCTTGCAAAGGTATTCTTTTCTATTTCTAGGGAAGACAGTATTCTGACTTCTATACCTTTTTCATAACAAGATTGTAATATTTCTTTTTGAAGTCTCCTGTTTAAAGGAGTTAGACCAGGGTCAGTGAAAAAAGAAGTGGAGTAAAATAAAACGTAATTGGTGTAGGAGAAATTTTCACCTAAATAATGGTCAGAGAACTTAGAGACTAAAGGGTCTAAGAAAGCTTCCTTTTTCATAGCACATACCATTAAAGGTACACCTGCTTCTGAAAAGAAAACTCCTTTTGCTATAAAGAACACTCTGCCATTGATTTCAATCCTTCTTGTAGTCCCACCTAACTCAAAACCCTCTTTAATATTCTTAAGAGTATTTGGTCTTTTAAGGTGCTTTTCAAAAGAAGGTTTAGAATAATATTGAATTCCATCTTTAACTGACATATTTTGTCCACAGACTAAAGGAATAAATTCATTGGCATGTTCAGAAGTCATATTAAAGTCAGCAGGAATAAAAATCCCTAAACTTGAGAAATGTATTTTCATAACTCTGATTGTGTGAAGTTCATAGGAACTACAAACTCATAATAGAATGGGACTTCTCTGAGAGTCTCACCCAAATAAACATTGGTAATATGATTGGTAAAAAATGCAGACATAAGAGAACCTATCATAGCAGCAGTATGAGAAGTTTGCTTCATTGTACATGGAGCTTCTTCTACAGCACTGTCATGAAATAGGTGTTCTCTTTCATACTTATCAGCATTTTCAGGAGTAACACAGAATATCTGTAATTGCTCTATCTCTAACCTACCATCTATGAATATAGCTGTAACTCCATCAGGGCAACTTCCCCAAGACTGTTTCCAGTTCATAAACAAAGTTCTTCTAGCTTCCATATTATCAAAAGCAGAAAAACTATAATAATGATGAGGGGAACTATTAGTAATTCTTTCATTAAAAGTAGACACTCTACTACCACAAAAATCATCAATTATAGCTGCAATTGCATTAACTTTAGCTTTACCAATATCTTTCTGTTGAAATAATTGACCACCTAAATTGTGGTCTTCAACTGTGTCAAAATCATAGATATTGACTTTGAAACCTATCTTAGTTAAGAAAAAACATAACCAAGAACCTATACCACCAGCTCCACCTACTAAACAAATTTCATTGTTCTTAGGAAACCATGGGGCATCTTTAAACCTACTTTGCTGACTTGTATCCCTTTGTCTCATGTGATATAAAATTATTAATCATTGATGTAATTGTTTTAATGGTCAACTTGATTTCAGGATACATCATTACTACGTCTTCTAGTAAATCTAGAGTTTCATGAGTGTATTCTACAAAATCAGTTGCTGAAGCATTAGGAAAATGTGTAGCAAAAGTTTTAGCATAGTCTGTAATTACACTTTTAGCTATCTCTTGAGGAGATAAATCATACTCTGCTAAAAGATCAAGAATTTCTTCTATATCTGCTAATTCATCTGACTCTTGAGTACTGTAATTAAACAAATCTTTAGCAAAATCATAAATAGCTTGTGCTTTTAAGTCATACTCTGCCAAATCATCTATTGCTTGTTTACCAGGAGTGTAAGGAGTATTCCAATCATCAAAAAGAGTTGGAGTTTTCTTAAACCCTTCATTCCAAGCATCAACTTCTTTTTGATCTTGCCTGCTCCAACCTTTAGTTTGGTTAGTAGTAATTTGTCTGGGAAAAGTCTTCACAGGTTTAGGTATCATAATCTTAGCTACTTGATCTATAAACTGTTCAGTAATTGAAAGTTCTTGTAAATCACTATAGATTTGACAATCAAAGATAAATAACTTTTGACTATTAACTTGAAAGTCTTGTCTTTCAATGATATAATTATTGCCTTCTACATTCTTAGCTGTATAAGGGACATCTTTAATATCTTTTTTAGCTTCTCCTATAAATGCAACTTTAGCTAAGAAATCCATAGCATTGTTTACAATCAAAGACAAGTAAAAATTGTGTGCTGGAGCATTGTCATTTAACTCTGCCATATCTGTACCTGAAAAGAATACAGCCATACTGTTATGGCTATGGATATGACCAAGTTTCCAAGTGCATCTTTCTTCAAAGTCTTCTTCAATAAAATCCATAAATCTTTCATCAAGATTGTATTCAGTATAGGCTTGAGAACCCATATCTAAAGGAAGGATTGTTTTTAAGGTAACTTTAAATGTTTCAGGTTTTTCAATACTACCTTCAGTAGTATAAAATAGAGCACCTGACCACTCTACTTTAGAAATTAATTTACAGAGATACTGTATCTGATGTAACACCTCTATAGGCATCACTACTGGTATGATAGAGCCTAGTTGTATTCTTGACAACTGCTTTTTCATAGATTCTTGACTCAAGTTTTCTAAGGACATTTTCTAAAAATTTAGGATAAACAATATAATCTTCAATTGAAATAGGAGTATTTTTTCTCCTATCTTCTCTAACTACCTTAGGGTAAAGTTTCCTCCCTCTAAAAATAGTGTATTCTTTTGGTACAGTGACTTTGTTAACTTGCTTTAAAACTTCTCCTTCTGCTTTCATTTGTAAATAATGATCAAAAGTATTAGGAGTTTTACTAACAATGATACTCTTAGCTACATTAAATGTCCAGACTCTTAAAACTATTTTTTTAATAAAATTAGAAGCTCTCAAATTAGGATGAATTTTGTAAATACCATCAGAGATGTAAAAATCTACATCTAAAGGTATTTTTTCAGTTAGAATAGTTTGAACCATTGCTTCTTCATAATTAGAGTTACTATTTTGTACTCTACCAGAATTAGCATTTTTAACCACTTCCATTCTAATAAAAGGTACACCCTCTAAAGATTCCCAAGTAATCATACTGTCTACACAGAATAGAAATAATTCATACCTATCCATATCCATCTCTACTTCAAATTCAGCTAGCATTCTACTTACATCAGTGTCTCCTCCTACACAAAAATAGGAACAATAAAAAGGATTAGAACTCCAACCACTGTGACTTCCTAAATGACTTTGTTGATACCCTGAAGTAATCTCTAAATCAGTTTTAGAAAGCCTACCACCCTCTAATCTCCAAGGATGCAAAGAACCTCTAGTAAATTTAAAACTATGGTATACAAATAAATCTTTTATTTCATGACTTCTACCTTGACTATTAGTAATAGTAAACTTTGGATAAAGAACTTTGAAATAAGGAGTAATTTTATCTGTAATTAAGTCATGATAAAAACCTAAATCAGATTGTCCTTTATACTTTTCTTCAAATAAGTCTAATATCTTAAAGAAGTCGGATTTTACTTTCTGAATATCTGATGTAGAATCTACCCCAGAGATAGCAATAAGTTGCTTGTCAAATAGTTTTCCTAAAAACTTCTTATTCTTATGAATACTTAGTAAACATGCATTGTTTAAAAACTGTTTAAAAGAGTCTGTTGTATTATCTTTTATACTTCTTGACATAATAAAGAAATTAAAGGGCTTACATTACATAAGCCCTTAATTAATACTAGTAACCTAATTCTCTAGCTTCTCTAGCTAATTCATCTTCTTCAGATTGTCTAGCTTCAGGAGAAATTTCAAAACGAAGTTTACCTAAATGCTTAAGAGCTTTAAAATAAGAGGGATATTCTCCTAAAGAACTAATTAAAGTTAAAGCTTCTTCTACTCTTTCAATGTCTGTTAAATCAGCATTAGTTGGAGTTTCTACAACATACTTAACTTCTTTAATTGTTTCAGAAGCTATAGTAGTACTTGATTCAGATTTAATACCACCAATATACTTAGCAACTAGGTCTTGAACTACAGCAGTACTCAATTGAGTTACATTTTTACCATCAACAGTAAATTTAGCTTTATCTTGGGGATTAGCAGCTAAATGAACTTTGATAGCAGCAAAACATTCTTTTCTGTCTAAAGCACCAGACTTAGTTTGTTTTGGTCTCAAGAACAATCTGAAATCAGTTGCTGGCAATACAGCTAAATCATTTACTAAGTCAGACTTGTTAATGTTTTCTGCTGCTAATAAAGAACTTAAATCAAATCCTTCTGCTCTTACAAGAGGTTGTAATTCTCCCCAAGTACTTGCATTAGTCATGATTTTTTTCATTTGGCCACCTCTAGTAGCATAAATAGTAATTTCTCTTTCAGTTGTAACTGGAGTTTGTACATCATTCATGGTTTTAATTTTTAAAAATTATTTAATTCAGTTAATCCTTTCTTTTTAAGAAGGAGGTTTACATGCTTAAGGTTAATATATATCCCTTTAAACACATAGTTGTAATCTACATTAAAAGGTATATGATGAATAGTTTCATCAGTATACTTCATCACATTAAATATAGTTTTAGCAGGTAGATTGGCTGTATAACTTTGTGATTTTGTTGTTGGCAGAAGCCAAATGCAAGGATTACTCCTAGCAATAAAATAGATAACCTTTTTAATGAATGGCTCCCAATATTCACTATGATCTGTGTTATCTGCCCCATAAGTTAGGGACATTCTTAAGAAGAAAAGGCCTTCTTGTACTATAGGAGAAGCTTCTTCTCTAGCTATTAGCACAACCTTAATTTCTGATACAGGCATAGAAAAAACCCTGAAGACTTCATCAGCTTCAGGGTAATATTTTTCTTTGGGTAACAATTCATTTTTGAAGTAAAGGAAAGCATCTGTATTAAATTCACTCAGAAGTGGACTCCAAGAGTGATGAATATGCTTAAAATTCATTTTGTAAAATCTTTTAAGAATTGAGTAAATAAAGACTTGTCTTTAGCAATACAGTCTGAAGGGTCTTTTATACCTACTTCTAGACTTCTTTCTGGAAGCCATAAATTCTTTGCTTTACCTGGAACAATGCTGTTAATATGAGTTTTAATTTTTTCAGAAGCTACAATACCAGGTTGATCATTATCAAACCATACAATGATATTAACAAAATTTTTAACCAACTGATTTAAGATTAAATCATTGGGGATCATACCTTCATTCTGAAACCAAACCACATTCTTGCCACTATTCTTCAGTACTCTATAATCTTTATAAGATTTAGTAATTATGAGTTCTTTACCATAAGACATTAAAGAATTGATGCCACCTACATCATTCTTTGTGCAATTAGTTAAGAATCTTCTACTACCTTCTCTCATAGGAAAATAGACTTTCTTTCTAGATTCAGGAAAATCATTATAACTGTAAGTAATATCTTTACAATCAATTATATGACTACCTGATTTAGTGTTCAAAGCAAATAACTTTTGGACAGGAAAGACCCTATCTTCAACTAAATGTTTCTTTCTAATACCATATTGAGACCAAAATTTCACATCAGCAGAGGTATATTGCCTTGCTTCAATTAGGAGTTTAACTTTTTCTTTGACTACTTTGATACTGTCTTCTTTTTGTATAATAGGCTCTAAGCCTGTTTTACCTTGTATTAAGGTTTTATGGACATATTCTAGGGTCAAATAGAAATTAGGAAATTTAAAAAAGTCTTGAACTATGTTGAAACAATCACTGTGAGTTCTGCTATAAGCAAAATCAATAAAATAAAGAACTCCATTAGTATGGTAACTAAACCAACATCCTGGAGTTCTGTCTTTTCTTAAAGGAGACACCACATAATCAAACTCTTGGGGAATAAAATTGAACACTAACTCAAATATCTGTTCCTGAGTGACTAAATCTAAAATGCTTTCCTTACTAATAAAACCTCTTCTATGCAAGTTATCTGAATTATATTGATATTGGCTCATATAAAAGAGGTTAAATTTTAATTAATTATTACCAAACTCCATTAGGGTTACCTGCTATACCAGGAGCTGCCATAGCAGGAGCTGCCATAGCCCCACCAGTGCTAGCAGTTTGACCCAATACTTGTTGAGTACCTTTGTTACCTGTCATGAAGTTAGCATCTCTTTCAAAAGGGTGTTTCTGTCCATTAGAGTTTTCATAAGATAAAGCCCCATCTTCAGCTCTTTTTTCAACAAATACTCCAGGTTGTGCAGGAATAATGAAATAACCACCTTTCATGTTCTTTGGCAAAGTAGGATAAGTTTTGTCATTAAAACTATTATCTTGCTTTTTACCAAAATTCCATTGATATTCTAAGAATAAGTCAAGTGGCTTTTTATCATACCCAATAGGTAATAAAGCACAAACTCTTGCAGCATAATCAGTAAAGCTTAATACAGGAGCTGCAAATGCAGCTCTTAAACTTTCTTCTGTTACACCTACTGATTTCAAGTAATGAGTAACAATAGCATTTTGTTGATTCATTAGAAGAGTAAAACCACTGATATACTCAGCAGAAGCTTTATCTGTAATTTCAACATTGTTTTTATCAACAACTCTGCTTACAGGATTAACCCATTCTTTGTAGCTTCTTTCTCCAACTTTCACTTCAATCTCAATAGCTTCTCTTGGCTCTTGACCATCTTTAGCTGCATTAGGACTGTAAGCAAATTTTGCTAAAGTTGCTACTCCAAAGTTACCACCAAATCTGGCTCCACTTTTTGTTTTTAATGATTCATCTGAATCTGATACGAATCCGTATCCAGGTAATTGTGACATATCTAGTCTTTTTTAATAATTAAACAATCTTTTAGTTCCAGTCTGATGTGTCAGGAACAGTGTTTTCAACAGTAGGCCCTGTGTAAATTGAAGCATCTACAGCATGTTCTTCTATCACTTCTGCTTCAATAACTTCAGCTGGTACTTCAGCAACATCATTGATGTCTTCAGTATCATCTTCAAGCTCAATACCTGTATACTGTTTCTTAGCTTTTCTGTTCTTCAATTTAGGATGATCCCAAACCATTTTCTTCATGTCAGATTGAGTTCTGCCATAGTATTCAGCAATTTCTTTTCTGCTTTTACCTTGGTCTAACAAACCTAAAACATCACTAATAGTGATTCTTAAAACTGGAGCTGCTTCTACAGCTACATTTGATACTTGTGCACTTTCTTGTGACATATTGTATAAATTTAAAAATTAAAAATTAATTGTAACCTTTTTGTTGTTCTTTCCATTGTTCTTTCAACTGTCTTTCTTCTTCAGTTTCATTTAAACATCTTGGACAAAGATTTTGAGTAGGACTATTACTTTTTAATAAAGCAACAGTTATTATTCCTATCATAGCACCAACAATAATGCCTAGCAGAATTAACAGATACCATTGAAGATTATCCATAATATTCAGCAATTTTGTCAACAACATAACCTAAATCATTAGGAATAAATTGTTGGTCAAACATCCCAATAGGAGATTTAGCTGAAGAGAATTGCTCATTCTCATTGGTTAAGAACTCTTTTACAGCTTTCTTTGCAGTAGCATCATATCTACTAATACCAATAAGAGTAACATCTACTTTACCCTCTATAGTCAAATACTCATCAACCATTTTACCTGTAGCTTTGTACTTCATATAGATTCTACCATCAGCTCCAGGAATACTATCTCCATGAGCTAAAATGATAATATTCTTACCTGCTGCATCTAGTTTCTCTATAGCATCAAAGATTTTACCCATAAAGTAACCAATTTGCTTAGGTGCATCCCAACCCTTAGCCAAGGCATTAGCCATATACCAATTCTGCATTACATAGTTTGAATCATCCCATACAATGTTTTTGTAAGGACTAGCAACTAAATTTAAGAAGATAGCTTCTATGTCTTTTGCATTATCAGTAATGATTCTTCTACCTGTTTTTAAATCAGGCATTGTAGTGATTGGATATGCTGTTCCACTTCCTCTAAAAGGAAGAGGCTTTGAAGTAACTGATATTAAATAAGTTTCTTCAGGATTTAATCCTTTAATACCTAACTCAGGTATTTGTCCAATACTGGTGGACTTTCCAAATCCTGACGGAGCCAGGACTAAAATTTTTGGCATACTTTCTTTTTTAAATTGTTAAAGGTTCAAATTTCTTAATATCCCCATACATGTTGACTCTAAAGTGTTGAGGACAAACACTGTGTCTAGATTCTACTAAATGTACAGTTCTCATAAATGGATACAAAAGAGATTTATCAGGTCTCCTAATAGGAGTTCCAAAGTGTTTGGTAAGATTAAACTTATCATCATTTGGATTAAACATTGTGAAGATATAATTACTATCCTCACTTAGATTACCTGTTTCTTTAATATCATCAGACTGTGGAAACAATCTGTCATCATCATACTGCCTTCTTCCAATATCACTCAGTGCTCTATTAAGGTGGATAATATGCACAAATGTGAAATTGCAAGTGTTTCTAAACTCTACTGCATATTCTGAGAATTTATCTACAGTTTCTTTCATCTTAAAACCTCTTTCAGGTAATAGCTTTCTTAAGTGGTCAGTAATGATAATAACATACTTAGCAGGATTATTAGGTCTATAACCAATCATTCTTTGAAAGGTTACCCCATCCTTAACAGCAGTTCTATACAAAAATTCACCATTTTCTCTAGCATACCCTAAAAGATAATTTCTGATTCCAGTAGGATTGTCTTTGATTTCCAAAAACTTAATAATCCCCTTTGAAACTTTCTCTCCCTTATCATTATACTCACCAAATAAAGGAACTATTCTGTTTCTGTAAATGACTTTAATCTTAGAGATTAAATCTTCAGAAACTCTAATAATTTCTTTAGGAGCATCAGGAGTTGCAGTATCATATTCCAACTCGCCTTTCAAAAAGGCAGAGGATAAAGATACAACATTTTTCTCTTTATAAGTCTTTCCAGCAGGTAAAGTTATTAGATAAATGTTAAAATCCTTGTTGAGGAAATGTGCAACAAAATCAAATTCTTTACTTACTCTATCAATCTCAAAAGAATTATAGATAAACTCGACATCAAGTAACGTACTCCTAATTTTCTCATACTCAGCATTGAGAGCATTTCTAGTGTCAGGATCAGTCATTGTTTCAAGTTTAGTGGCAATTGCTTCCATAGAAGCATTAATTTTGGCATTATGGTCCAATACATAGACAGCAGGTTCTATACAAAAACCTACATCTACAAAAGTTGACTTCCCTCCCTTTGGGGCAGCTCCAACAGTGTAAATTCTTCCTCTTTGGATTCCATTAATTGCCTGTGAGATAGTCTTCAAGCCTTCCCCCATAGGAAGACCTTTATTACTACCTTTTTGACCTGCTTCAAAGGCTACTCTAAAATTCATTATTGCATCCTTGAAGTTATGTCAACACTATCATTGGTTGAAGTATCAGCAAGAGCTTCTCTATACTTTTCTACCCAACCTTCTAGTGCTGAAGTTCTGTCTCTACCTACACCTTTACTTATAAAGTAATGAGATGAGATAAGATATTCTGCATTGCTAAGAGTTCTAAAATACATCTTAGTTGCTCCAATGACATCTTCTTTTCTTACATCAGGATTATCAGCAAAAAATGCCTTCATCCTTGTAATACAATCCTTGTCTGGACCTTTTCTTTTCTTGTTAATGTTACCAAATTCTTGATTCCATTCTTTAACCCAATCCCACTTAGTATGACTGCCCTCCTCAAATAAAGGAATATGCCACATAACTTCTCTATTAGCATCAATACCAAGAATATTAGTAACATTCATTCTTTGAACTAAAAGAGGAGGAGTATAAGAAGGTCTACAATTAAAATATATTGAAAGAAGATATGCTATACCATCTTCAACAGGAATATTGTATGTATCAAGTATTGCTCTAATCTGTATGTTTATTTTCATCTTTCTCAATTTTTTCAGTTATAAATTCAACTATTTCTTTGATTTCTTCTAGACTAAAAGTCTTATCGAAGACATTAATAACCATATGTTGTTGCACTGTACAAATAGCACCTGGATTAGTTGTTTTTTCAATAGTATCTATATCTACAGGTCTAATTTTACCTAAACCTAGATATTGATAATAAGTTAGTAATCTCATACAAATCTTTTTTTAAAGTTATCAATTCTTATATATTCTATCTTAGATTGATCTAAGTTTTCAGTAGCATTTTCTAACCACTTCTCATCTTGAGTTGATTCAGAAATTACTATGTACAAGTGTGCTTCATGTCCAGGTCTAAACCTAATCAATCTCCCAATTCTTTGTACCAAGTCTTTCTCTTTAGAGTTTAACTGGCCTATGATGCCTGAGTCAACACCAGGAAAGTTATGACCCTCATTGACAGCTTTTACACAAGATAATCTATTAATACTCTCATTCTTAAAAGCTTTATAAGCAACATCAGTAGATTTAGAATGATACCAAGTAGGACAAACTTCTTCAGCTTGTTCTATATTACCACAAAAGATAATAGTTCTATCTTCTTTAGGAATCACTTTGTCAAGTAAAAACTTAATCACTGCTGTTTTAGAAGGAATTTTGTAGATAAATTGCATTCTTCCTAAAATAGCAAACTTCATCTTAGCTTTACCTTGAGGAGTTTGGTCTCCAAAACAAGCTTGAACTCTCTTATTCCAATAAGCATAACATGCTGCTTCAGTAGTCATAAAAGGATTAGCTTTGTTACCACCTGGGATATTCTTTGTCACATTATCCAAAGGAACTGTAACAACAGTAATCTTATATGGTGCTACAAAGCCTAGTCTTACAGCTTGGTCTAAAGTAAGTTCATAGACAAGCTTAATAGCTAATCTTCTAAGAATATCTACTTTAATAGGGTCATTAGGAGGTGTTGCAGTAAGCAATACTGTTCTTCTCACATTGTTATCCAAGAAAAACTCTGAAGCTAACTCTGTAATATTGTGACCTTCATCAAGAATAGCTAATTCATATTCATTTCCTCCAATTTTAGAAGCTGAAGCATAGCAAAGTCTTTCAAAATCTTCCCACAAATCACAACCCCATTTTTCAAACTCTTCTTTCCAGTTTTCATCTCTTAGTTTCTCAGTAGGAACTAATAGAGCACCATGGTCATAAGGCTTAATATAGATTTTAGCTAATTCTACTGCTACTCTTGACTTACCTGAACCTGTGGCCATAGCTACCATACCTCCATTATTAAGCACAACAGCTTGTATGGCTTCAGCCTGAACCTTTTCCCTAACTAAATTTACAAATTGAGTAACTTGTTCAGGATCTATAATTTTGGTTCTTAAATCTTCTATTTTATCAATATAAGTTAAAATAGATTGTGGGGTTTTAAAGAGTACCTCTAACTCTCTGAAATACTTTGTCATGCTATAAACTGTTTAATGTACCCTATGGGTATGATAATAAATTTTAATTTTTGTGTAACTCCTTGAGCTTTTAATGCTATAGCTGTAGCTTTAAAGTATGGATTATTTTTTTCTCTGATGAAACTTAAAGGAAATAGACAATTGTTTTCTAATTCCTCTAAGATTTCTTTTTCAGTAGCACCTCCTTTTAATACTGCTATAGGTTGAACCAAGAAGAAATTAAAAAAGTCTGTGTAATTAATGACTCTCTGCATAATTGTTTCCAATGTCTATGCTTATTCCTAATGGTACATTGAGTTTCAATACCTCATTAGTAATTGCTATAGCTTTGTTAAGCTTATCCTTTACTTGTTGTTGCTCTGTCTTTAGGAATGTAAATCCAATTTCATCATGATACTGAAGACTAATCTTAATACCTTGTTGTCTTACATTTCTAATGTGTGTGTCAAAACAATACACACCTGTACCCTGATTTAGAGTACTAAACCTATCTTTAGGTTGTCTCAATGAGTACCAAAATCCACTGACAGGGTTATAAAGCCACATTTGACCTCTAACTTCTTTAAATACAGTATCATTAGTAATTTGTTTTACAGATTTGTTTCTTTCCCAATAGATTTTATGCAATAGTGTGGCTTCTTCTAAAGACATACCAGTTGTTAAAGCTATCTTTGGTGGTCCTGCTCCATAAATACCTGAAAAGTTTACCACTTTAGCCTTAGTTCTAATCTTCTTGTAAGATGTACCTTCTTTACCCTCTGTTCTTTCATAGAGTTTATGTTCTTCTACTTGTTCAGGAGTAAGCATACCTGATAACACAGCAACATCAAGATGTGGATCAAATCCTGGAGTTCTCATTTGAGTAACATAGTCAGGGTCATAGAACATCATATAATGTTGTTTAGTAGTATCTTCTAATGAAGACATATCTGAACCACAAAATAGATGATTTTCATCAGGTGCTATAATAGCTCCTCTGATTTCCTTACCATAAGGCTTATCTACACTAGGAAGATTTGCTACAGGTTTCTTATGTTTAAATCTAAGAGTATTAGTAAATCCTGCTACTTGAGCTTGCATTTTACCTTGCTCATTAGAACACTCTAGAAAACCTTTAAGAACACCAATTCTATGTTGAAGCATAAATAATCCTTTTAGATTTTCAAGTACAGGATATGTTTCAGCTAGTACCAATATGTTAGGACAAAGCTTTTTATCTTTATCTTGAATCTGAGGTACAGCTCTTGTAGACTCTTCTTCTTTTACATAGTTAAATACTGTTGGTGTCCATCCCAAACTGAAAAGCCAAGATTTTAATTGACTTGTTGAGGTAGCATTAGGTTCTTCTGTAGATTTGAGAACTTTAATTTCCCCATCAAAATCTGCTTCTAAATCATTGTCAGATAAGAGTTCTAACCAAGCAATACCTGCTTTAGTCAATTCTCCTTTTACTGTAAACATCTTAGAAGGTTGACTTTTTGAAGTCCATTTCTCTACTTTAGGCATTGCTGCTGATAAATTAGCTTTTCTTTCATCTACAAGAGTATTAAGTTTAGCTAAAGTTTCTTTACAATACTCTCTATTAATACTCAAAGGATATTCCTCTTGTTCTGCAGCACAATTTAGTTTCCAAGTTAGATATGCCATTAATCTTTGATAATCTTCATCTAGATAAATATCTTTAAGATAAGTTACAAAATTTCCAAAGATTATAGAATTGATTACCACATCTGTAGTACATCTGTGTACATAATCTTCTGTAGCTAAGTTCTGCCAATCTTTGATAATAGGTTTAGCTATTCCTACAGTGTCTCCCCATGATTCTAAGCCATGTTCTTTTCTTTCTGGATATAAGTACCAAGAAAGAGCTAAAGTATCAATACATTTGCCTGAGTAGTCATAATTTAGTAACTTTTTGATTACAGGTAAATCATATCTAATAATATTATGCCCTACTATAATTGTTTGAGCATCTAGAAAGTCAATAATACTATTGTAATCAGTAATAACAACTTCTTCAATAAGAGTGTTGTCTTCATAAATAGCTGCACTTAAACAATGTATTATTGTTACTTTATCAAGCAAATTATCTGTTTCTATGTCAAAGATTGTATATTGCATAATTATTTTTCTTTTACTATTTCTATTAATTTTTTAAGACATTCAAGTTCTGCTTCTTCTGGAGTTTTAAACCTACATCTTTCACATACAAACAATGATTTGTACATATTTGCGTCTAATTTTTTAACAGTAAAACACCAAGGACCTGCTGGTGTAGAACAATCCCAAAAATGACCATTTATCTTATACTTCTCTCTAAACCATCTAAATGCTTGTTGGTAGAGTGGTGCTGAACAATTCCAGGTATCTTCTTTAATATTAATATAATATTGTTTAATACTCATAACCGTAAGTCCAAATACTCCTTTTTCATCATAGCAACCAAAACAAGGTTCATCAAATCCTAATTCTTTTAAAGCTAATGCTTGTTCATAAAGTATAAATTCTTTTTCCATGTTTTTTCCATTTAAAGATTAGTAGTATAGTTAAAATAATAATAATGCAAGGCTCTAAGATTACAAATAGAATAATATTTAATTCTTCATAAGTGCATCCTAATTTGTGAGCATAAAAGTCAATACAATCACAACACCAATTAAAGAAACCATTAGTGGAATTTTGTGATATTAAATCAGAGTACAACTCTGATGAAGAATTAAAGTGTTTCATAATCCTTTTTCTTTTTTATAGATTTCTAATAATTGTTTACTATCATTTTGTAATTTTAAATGCGAATCGTATTTTTCTGATACTTTTAAATACCACTCCGCAAATCCAATAGCAAAGTCATCCGCTATTTTTTCAGCGGCAGCTTCTAAACTTCCTTCCCATTCATCACTTATAGTGAATTTATGGTATAGTTTTAAAAATTTTTGTTTTAGTGTCATAACTTTTTAAAAATTAAAAAGATTCTTTTCTTCCATTTCTTGTAAAGCCTTGTCAGCCATAGGTTTAATTAAATAAGAACTTAGTATATTCAAAGCTCTATCTCTTCTCTCATCTACGGTTAAAATATATTGATTTTCTAATGCTAATTCTACTCTTTCTTGCATAACAAGAAGTTTGTTAGTAGCTTGTTTAGCATCATTACCTTCTATTGCTCCTTGATATTGAAACACTTTAGTAATAAAATTTTCAAACTTAGTCTTACCATTCTTTAAGAAAGCTTTTATAGTGCCATAAACATAGCCTCTTTCTTCTAAAAACTCTATTTTTTGAATGATAATAGTAAGTAAAACAACAAACTGAAGATTAGCATCTTCTTCTTGTTTTTTCAATTCTTCTTTAGTAAGATTTGGCATAATCTATTTGATTAATAAACAGATTGTTATAAGTTCTCCCATTCTTTTCTGAACCTATAAATACAAAACCAATTTCTATTTGGTCTCCAGTTCTAATGCCCATTTTCTCTATTCTAGAGATAACTACATCTCTAACTTCAAAGAAAGCTTTTTGCTCATCTTCAGTCACAATAGTAACTAGTGCTCTTCTTTTAGGAATCTTACCTTCTGCCACAATTGTTTCAGGTGTGGTCATTTTTTCAAAATACCCAATAAATGGGGTTAACTGTTTTCTGTTAGTCATAGCTAAACATTGTATAAAATTAATAAATCACTTGCTCTGGTTACTCCTGTATAGAATAACCTTTGTTTTTCTTTTTCTTTTTGATTGAAATTTATGTCTCTGACATTAAGGACAGTGGTCTTGTAAGTGGAACCTTGACTCTTATGAATTGTAAGTGCGTGGTTATATTTGAAACTAGCAAAAGTACTTAAAAAGTTATTTCTATTTTCAAATTCTAAGACTTTTTCTTTACAATTTTTATTCATAATTGCAGCATATCTCTTAAAAGCAGGAATTGAAGAATCATCTAATACTACTATATCTTTATTGATACGATAAACATTAAATTTAACTTCTTCTGTTATAACTTCTTTAGGAGTATCTTTTAATAACAATATCATAGTTTTACTTTCTCTAGATAATTCTTCAACTTTTACCACTTCATTAGTATTGTAATTACCATAAGGTGCATCAAATACAATAGTTTCTCCAAGTTCAATTTTAGCTGGGTAATCTCCATAAATTCTTTGTCTAACTAAGTTATTGATTTTATCAACTTCTTTGTTAGTCCAAGCAAGATACTTAAACTCATCCGTACCATTAACTCTAGCTAACTCTTCAATTACTTTGGCTAGATTTTGACTATGAAGATAACCTATATCTTGACCTTCAGGCCCACTTAATAAATTAGATTTTTTCTCCCAAATATCAGATAGATTTCTACTAAGAGTAATGATAGGATTTCCTGCTCCTTGTCTAATGATTTCAGTAAGTTCTACTTCAGGATAACCTTGATGAAATACAGGACTTTCATCTTCTCCTACAGGATTAATTTGCTTACCGTCTCCTACAAAAATTACTGTAGTTTTTTGAGTTTTAGCATATTCTTCTATAGATTTAACCATTTCAGAGTCTACCATTGAAGCTTCATCAATAATCCAATAATCAATATTATTCAATGGTGGCCAATTTTTGTTAGGACAAGATTTAAACACTCTTTCTCCTGTTTTCTTATCAGTAATACTCTTATAATATAAAGCACTATGAATTGTAGTAAATTTAACTTCCTCAACAATCACTTTAGTTCTAATTACAGATAGTGCTTTATGTGTTGGAGCTGAACACATTACTCTTTTTGGTTTACTTATTGTGGCTAGTCTTTTTACTATTGTATTTACTAACCAAGTTTTGCCTACTCCTGCTGACCCTTTTAATAGGATTCTTTTTTCTCTGTGATTAATTAAATGCATAATCACATCAAACTTTTCTTGCTGATGCGTTGTTAAATCCCTCATTTATCTCTTGTGGTAAAAAAAAGAGAAAGTAAGGAAATATCCTCACTCTCTCTTTGGTTAATAATTATAGCACATCTTGTGCTACAGAAGTTGGAGTTAATACCCCAGCTAATTCAACTCTCATTTCAGAAGTAGAATAGAAATCAACAGGATCTGCAGTTCTCAAATCTTCATCTTGTTTAGCATTAACTTTTAAGAAAGTTGCTTTGTACTGAGGTTTACCAGCTTTGTCTAAAATCAATTGTCCTGCTTGAGGATGTCCTTCTCCATATCTTACTACTTGTTTATCAGCAATAGATTCTTTAGAAGTTAATCCTGCACTAATAGCATACTCTTGACTATCAGAGAGAATTGGGTGATTAGCTAAAATTTTGTAAATAGTAGCTTCAGGAAAAGTAGCAAGTCTAGCTACCATAGATTCTACAGTAGAACCAATAGGTGCTTCAACCCAAGCAACTCTTCTTTCTTCAGAAGTGTATTCACTTTCAGAAAAACCAAACTCAGATGTACTGAATGGATTATCTTTTAAGTTGTTACTTACAGACTTTGATGGGTAAAATGACTTTGTAGTCACAGTCTGTTTAATTTCTGCAGTTAGAGTTCCCTCTTTTTGGTAAGCAGTTGCATGTACTCTTGTAACCTCTAAAGGGCTTTTAGACATTTCTTTTCTTACTCCTTGTTCTTGTGTGTTTGAAACATTGTTCATGGTAATGTGATTTTGTTTTCTAAATACTTCATAGTAAAGGTAATAACCTATTCCATACTCAGATTAATGATTTGATTTTTGTTTAAGTTTACCTTTGGCAATTTAAAAGTCAGAGAAGTTTTCTTAAAGATCAGGCAAGGCCAACACTTTCTATCACTCTGACCCAAACCTCTGTACTGCACTTGTCTATTACTGGATTACTACAATATTCAGAGCTTTAAAAGCACATATTGTTTGAATACAACAGGATGAGAGCCTTGCTGACAATGTTTGTAGTGGAGGTGCTGGGAGTCGAACCCAGGTCTTAAATACTTCATTACTAGAAATTTATACAGCTTTTGTGAATTCTTTTTCTGATTTTAATTTAGGGAGTAGTCAAAAACAACCCTAAATACCAATGTGTCTTTTAATTCTGCTTTGGCAATGCAAGAAATAGGGTCAACTGTAAACAGAAGACATCCACCACTATAGTCTTTTACCCTATACTATAGAAAAAGGGAGTATTAATCTGCTTATTCTTTGGCTAAGCTGCCACAGCTAATTCTATTTCTTCTGAAATAGAAACTTCAGTACCACCATTTAAGATGTTATGTACTACATTCATATTAGCTTGTACTTGGGCATTCGCGTTTGTGTTTCCATTTAAAATGATTCACCTTAGTTTTATACAGTTATCTCTCTGTGCTGATTTCTAATAAATAACATACCTAATCAAAGCCACGTCACCCCCAATTAATAAAAACTCTTACTAGGATACTTTGTTTACTGCTGAGTATAGTATCAACTCTAATAACTAGTAAGAGTAAAAGATAAAGTCTTAACCTTGTTTATACTCTACTTAGGACATCAGTTTAGAAGGCTGAGCCAATTCAGAGACCAGGAATATTAATCTAAAAATATAACTATGAAATTTTGGAGGATTCCTGAAGCTTCTCCTATCCTGATTAAGACTTTAAATTGTATCTCTGACCTGCCTATGTGTACAGGTAGTCCTCATTTAAGAGTCTCACTAATTCTGAATGTAAGGAGCAGAGATAAAAAGTAAACAATTCATATCCAGCTTTTCCCATAAGCAGAAATAGTCACACAGTTGGTTTTATTACTGTTGGCTTCAATGAATTGTTATTCTAATAGTTTGAATAAATAAGAGGGAAAGGGACACTTCCATAGAAGATTTATTCCCTTACCATCTTATCGTTAAATTTAATCCAACCTAAATTTAACTTAATGCTAATCTACATTTAAGAGTTTCTGTATTCTCTTGTAGTCTAGCATAATCTTTTGCCATTTGATCTAAGTCTTTTACTCTTAAATCAGACAACTTATAAGCAATAGCTAATAAGATTTCATTTTGTTCATCAGATTTAAAATCTCTTCTTAATAGATAAACAACTTTAGCCACATATTCAGCTTGAACTTCAGGTTCAATTTCTAAATAGGACTTCTTTGTGGCTTTCAGCCAACTAAAAAACTTCTTCATAATATTTTATTTTTGATTGGACAATTTATTAAGGGCTATTTCTAGCCCATTAATAGTGATTTGATTTTATTCCTTGAGCTTCTATGCTTAATACTCTTGGACTAAAACCAGCTACATATTTAACTACCATTACTAATCTCTTAGCAAGTATGTTTCTGTGAGGATTACTAGAAGCCTCTAATGTAGCAAACTTGATTCTTGTTCTTTTTTGAATCATTTTAGAATTGGATATAAATTAAACTTCCGTTATGTAATACATAAATGTTAGTACTAAAAGAACTTACTGCATTTATGCTACAAATTAGTGAGGGTTTTGAGAGGAGGCTAAGAAACAAAAGAAAGAGGATATTACTCCTCTTTCTTTTTAAATATTTCTATCCATATATTTAACCAACCAAATTGAATATCAATACTTGCATAGTAATCTCCAGCTCTATGGTGTTTAAAAACTCTAAACATTATACCAAAGTCTAACCAATCCCATAAAAAATTTATTTTCATCTTATTTCTTTTTAAATTGTTCAAACCATTCTTCATTTTCTTCCATATCATTCCTATCAATGTATTGGTATATAAAAGTTTCTAAATAAAAAGTATGGTGTTCTAATATATCTAATACTTCTTCCTCACTATAACTTCTTTCAGCTTGCCATTTAGCTCCAATTTCAATAAATCTTTCAGCTTTTCCGTATTCAGCAATATTTGTAAAAAATTCATCTTGCAATACTTCTTTGGTAAAATCTTCAAGTGTTTCTTTTTTCATCTTATTTCTTTTTAATTTG
>Ga0209492_1000009_pt1 | contig 74657 bp, 113 predicted proteins | sample PPLLak12cMay2015_FD_187253 | JGI IMG/M metagenome (GOLD analysis project Ga0209492, IMG submission 187253) | Freshwater sediment microbial communities from Prairie Pothole Lake near Jamestown, North Dakota, USA - PPLs Lake P7 Core (1) Depth... | ecosystem: Environmental > Aquatic > Freshwater >... | reverse complement strand
TTAAAAAATTAGGTAGTGAATTACTTATTAATCCTTACAATCCTTTACAAGTAAATCCTGCTAGTTATGATCTATGTCTTGATAGTAATTATATAGATTTAGCTACTGATGAAAAAGTAAAGTGGAAAGAATTATATATTAAACCAGGAGAAGCTTATTTAGCTTCAACAGTCGAATATATTAAAATGCCAGATAATGTTGCTGGAGTTCTGTATCTTAAATCTAGTTTAGCTAGATTAGGATTAGATCACGCTTTAGCAGGATGGATTGATCCGGGGTTTGAAGGTAATTTAACTTTAGAGTTACATTCTCATCGACCAATATGTTTAATGGCTGGTCAAAGAATTGTTCAAATCGTATTCCATCTTTTATCTGCTCCTGCTGAAAATCCATATTCCGGTAAATATAAAGGCCAGAAAGGGCCAACATTAGCGAAATGAAAAAATCTTTAATTATTTTGTTGGTATTACTTGCTGTAATTACCAGTTCTTTGCTAGTAGTTAGAGCTAATACGCCAAACAATGTTTTTCTGCCTTTTGTGCGTAATCCAGAGGATTATCCTACTGATGGGTGGATAATTATTACTAGGTGGGTTGATAATGGTCAGACATATTTCACCATACTTCATCCCGAAGGTTGGAGAGTTACTGGTGTATGTGCCAATCCCAATCTTCCAGCGCCAGATGTTTACACGATGTGTATCTACCTGGGAGGTGGTATGTTCGATTGTGGAGGCATATATCAACCCATTCGGATTGAAGAACTCTTAGTTACTCCAACACATACACCAACAAGCACACCCACTCGTACTCCAACACCAACTTCTACCAGCACTCCAACAGAAATTCCTACTGAGACTATTACAGCAACTTTACATCCACCCACAGGATTAACAAGTACTCCTACTCCAGAAGCAATCCCATGAATAAATATATTTTGGGATTGTTCTTTGCTTTGATTTTTAGTGCTTTAGTTATTACTGTAAAAGCATCTTCTGGTGTTACACTTACACCAGGACACATTCAAGCAGAATCTTGTTCTGAAACTGCTCTTATGCCTATTATCAACTGGACGGTTAAAGGCAGAGTTCAGATGGTGGAATTACACCAATCTGGTAATTGTCGGCTAAAAGGTTCGTGGGATAAGAGTGTTCCTGGTCTATACTGTACAGGAATTGGTAGTATTGATGGGCATGATTGGGTTCCTGACGAATGTATTACCATCAAGAATGATGCCAAAACAGTAAAAACAAAGTTCCTGAATGTGTTTAAGCATCGCTATCTGAAATGAAAAAACTTACTGTTCTGGTAATCGTTATTTTGATGTTGGTTGGATGCTCTTCACCAAAGTCTCCAAACATTACTGACGATACAGACACAGAAGTTTATTCAGTATATCTTGCTCCACTTTTTGTGCATAGACCTCTCAGGGGAACAGAAGTTTGGGAGGGTACTGCTAGTAGTCCTGCTGTAACTATTTTACTAGACGAAATCCAGCCAGATTTTCTTAGGATGCCTATATACTGGTCACACGTTGAAAAGTATCCAGGCGTTTATATTTGGCCTTCTAACTACGATTTAGATGTTGAGTACTTACGAAGTAAGAATATCTTACCAATTTTGACGGTAAAGATGGCTCCTGATTGGGCTAGAAGCAATCCAAATCTATGTGGCAGACCAGATGACATTTCTGATTACGCTAATTTTGTTGCTAAAGTAGCAGAACGCTATCCTGGTGACATTATCATAGAAATTTGGAATGAACCTGATGTTCCAGATGGATATGGTGAGGCAGATTACTATGGGTGTTGGGGTGATCTGAGTGACCCTAATTTTGGTGGAGACTATTACCGACAAGTATTAGATGCCAGTTATCCGCTAATAAAGCAGGCTAATCCTAAAGCATATGTTCTTGCAGGAGCATTAATGCTTAATTGTTTCACCTGTGATATGGCTAACTATATTAAGGGGTGGGCAGATAGTCCTAATTACGATGGAATATCTTTTCACCATTACACATGGTATCCAACCACTAGCAGTTTACCGGAAGCAATAACGTATTTAGCGCAGTTTACTAATAAAGACCTATGGCTTACTGAAACTGCCGTAGTTGCTAATGTGTGTAGTACAGTACAAGAACAGAGAAGCGTATATTGGGCTAATCTTGTCAGAAATGATTATAGACTTACTGGAGTAAGTTGGTTCTTCTTACAGCCTTCACAATGGAGGTGTGTAGACCTTCTTTATCCAGATTGGTCTAAAAAACCTGTTTATAAAGAATGGATGCCATGAAAACACTTCACGGATTAGATGTATCGTCTTACCAATGCCTGTTTTACTCTAGTAAGTGGCATTATCCCAATTTCACTACACCAGCAACCCAAGGCATTACTTGGATAAAGATTAGGCTGTCTGTAGGGGATTACTACATAGACCCATGTTTTAAGGCACTATACGAAGGATATAAAGCGACAGGACTGTATCCTGATGGAGTTGCCCCTTATATCGTGTGGACACCTAACAGATACTATGGTGGAGCATTAATCCCTGGAAAAGACCAAGTAGATTATGCTATTGATGCTTTTACTAAGATGGGCTTCTTGATTGATGGTACACCCTGGACAGGTGACTACGAAGTAAATCGTGGAGCAACTAAAGCACAAACATCTCCTAGAATTAGTGACCACCTAAACAGGATGAAAGAGAGATACCTAAATCCTGTTGTGTACACCAGAGGAAATTGGTGGGATAGTTTTACACTTCGAGGAACAGGTAATGGATATAATCTTCATGTTGCCCACTATACCGGAGATTATACAGTTCCACCCGCTCTCCCTGCTGATTGGAAAGGAAAGAAACTTTCTCAACTAGAGTACCAGTATAGTGCTGACGGTAATCTTGAGGGCAAGAAATATGGTGTCTTGTCTAAAAGTGTGGATAAGAATGTTCGATTTTTGTATGATGGAACTACTCCACCTCCTCCAACTACTTCTATTCAAGCAAAAGCATTAGGAACTCTAAATATTAGAACTGGCCCTGGAGCGCAGTATCCTAGTGTTGGTTTTTTGAGTAATGGAGACATAGTTACAGTAACAGAACGCAAGATTACTAGTGAATGGGCTAAACATAGTCGTGGATGGTCTATTTGGCAGAATGAGAGTGGACAATGGATGGAAGAGGTATAAAATGAGTTATATATCCAATAATCTACCAATTATGTATATTATCTAAGTTATGACTAGAAAAACTAAGGAAAAAGCGTTAGAATTAGAGTTATGTTTTGACAACGATAAGAACTGCTGGATTATACTTAGTAAAAGCGGAGCCGGTATTCCAGCATCCAACTTCGAGGTTACTTTGTGGAATGAAATTGTTTTGCTTCGTGGACAGTTATCTTACTTTAGAGACAGAAACAATCATCTAAGAGAAATGATTTCTGTCTTGAACAAGGAATGTAATGAAAAATAAAATTATCTTTGTGTATCTGCTTATTGTAATCCTTTTGATTTTTATGTTTTCTTTCTCTTACTACATAGAGATCAGGCAGGACACTATTCATCTTACAGAAACACAACAAGCAGAAGAAACAGCAATTGCAGGAGCAAAGATACTTCACGCTCAACTTACAGCAATTGCACAAGGAACGCCAGTTCCATAGAAAGGAGGTTTCCATGATTATTTTAGTATTACTTATCTTAGCTTTGATTTGTTTCGTTCTTGCGGCATTTGGAGTAGCAGTAAGTCCGCGAGTTAATCTTGTGGCACTCGGACTAGTATTCGTTACGATTGCCTGGATTATTCCCTTAGTTTAGTAAGACATTCGGCGGCGGCGTGACGGCGCACACGCATTGGTGGCGACCGGTAGCCGGGGGTAATCCCCTCTTTATGCACTCCCATCATGGAACAGTAGGTTCAATTCCTACCCGCCGAACTACACTACACGGATGAACGTCCAGTAGGATGTATCTGTGAGATAAACAGGTTATGCTGTAATGTAGGTCTTATGGCATAGTCGGTGAAAGTACAGGAAACTCCAAGACCTATCTACTGCACCTTAAACTTGACGTTAATAATTGTTATAGAACAAGTACCATCTATTCCTTCTACCCCTATACCCTAGTAGGGGTAGATTGGTTTTTACTCACAGCACTTCAAGTAACAAACTTCCCATTGATATTTAGGATCACATTGTTTGAATATCCTATACATAATTGTATAGGTTGGTACTACAGGTGGTACTATTGTTTCTGTTGCAGTAATTGTACTTGTTGGGCTAATTGTTGCAATGGTTAGTGTAGGACTAATTATCGCAGTAGCAGTAGATGTTGGGTTATGTGTCTGTGTAGGCGTGACGGTATTAGTTACAATGCTGGTACTTGTGTAACTAAGTATTGGTGTTGGCTGTGTTGGAGGATTAGGTGTAGGCCACAGCAGCAGTAACCAAATTGCGGCCAGGATAACAAACAAAGCAAAAAAGATTAGTTTCTCTGTTTTCTTCATAACATCGCGTTATCTTTCTCCCATATAGCGGGAAGTCGTTGTAGGATTTCGTGTCTAGTCAGACTGGTCTGTTCTGCTATTTCTTTCAGGTCTAAATAGTAATCACCCCAAGGAAACATCTGAACAGGTCTAGTCATAACAAACAGACCGTTATAGCCAATAAGAGTTTGTATTCTTACGCCTTTTTCCATTCTGTAATTGTAGCACCAAAAGATTAGGATTAGATTAGAGTTGTCTATAATGGTCTTGATTTATGGTAGGATATAGGCAAGGAGAATATAAGATGTATAAAAAAGACGAAGATAAAACTCTTACTTGTTTTTTGCTTATTGTTTTGATTTTTATTGTTCCTACTCTATCTTCAATTACTAATGGGTATGTACTAACAGTTTTGTGGGAGTGGTTTGTTGTTCCTCTATTTCTTGTTCCATCACTGTCTATTCCATATGCTATTGGGTTGGTTTTAGTAGTCGGCATTTTAATTAATAGGAAATCACTAGTCAAGAACGAAAAGAAGTATGAAGAAACATCTGAATTAGTTGCTGCCATATTTGCAGATATATTTCTTATTCCAGCCATCTTCTTATTTATTGGATGGGTATTAACTAAATTTATATAAAACAGGGAGAATATAGCATGTACGAATATTTACTTTGGATAGTTGCTTTAGGATTAGCGATGATGGCGGCTAATGTTCTAGCAAGTTGGAGGAACTCGTGAACGTAAACAAGAAAGAAGCTAAGAGATTAGATGAACTTACGGAGAAGTTGAGGAAGAAATTATCGTTTGCTAATGATGTACATACCAGTCCTGTAGATATTGGCAACAAAGATTTAGCAGATGTACTCTACTACTTAGATATGCTAAGAGAAGAATTGAGTTATCGAGTAGATAATTATGTAACAGATATGCAAGGAAAGTTGTGGGATTAGGATGAAAAACTTTTTGTTGTACTTTCTAGTATTTTTAGGTGTGTGTCAGTTAGTTGTGTTGTTAGTTATCTTGATAAAGTTGATGTGGAGTTTAGGATGACAAAAACACTTAGTAAGGAATATGGATTACAAGCAAGGCGTATCGAGAGCCTGGAAGAACAGATAAACGCTATATCTGTAGGAATGAACAGGTTAGAGGTATTATCTGCTCTAACGCATATTATTCAGGATATTATTACAGAGATGAAAGCAGAAGTAGTACCTTTGTGGGAAGAATTATGACAGAAGATAACATCGTGTTACCAGAAGAAACCGAAGATATAGGTGGACTTCCATTACCACCAGAAGTAGCTGAATGGATACAAGAAGAGGTATATAGAAAAGGTCTTATTTATATCTCTTGGGAATGGTCAGATGAATTACATAAGTGGAAAGTAAAAGATAAGGTATATAAAAATCAGAACGAAGAGATTGGTGGAATATAGAATGAAAGATATGAATTTTGCTAAATGGCTTACGCTGTTGTTTATTGGATTGAAGTTATGTGAAGTAATAGATTGGAACTGGTGGTGGGTTTTATCGCCATACATTGTCAGCATAACTTTAACTATGATTGTTGTTGTGTATGAAGCAGATAGAAAGAAGAATGACTTAGGATCAGCATTGAATGAGTATGCTAACAGATTGGGGGAACAATGAGTGCTATAGAGATATTTATAGTTATTCTGGCAATACTAACAGGAATATTATTTTACCTGGATTACAGAAGAGACTTTTGGAGCAGGTAATATAAAAGGAGAATGGCATGAAGTTTATTGGGTTTGACATTGAGATTACGAAAGAAATTCCAGAAGGCATTGAATGGAAACAAATTAGGCCATTAAGAATTAGTTGTGCCTCTGCTGTATCAGATGATTTTGTTCAGAATTGGTATGGCACTAATGACGGAGAAATTCAACCTAGTATGTCTGTAGAAGAAGTTAAATCTATGGTTGAGTTTCTAAGTACTAAGGTTCAGGAAGGTTATGCTTTAGTAACCTGGAATGGATTACAATTCGATTTTGATGTATTAGCAGAAGAAAGCAACGAACACGAACTTTGTAAAACTCTTTCAGAAAACCATTACGATCTAATGTTCCAATTCTTCTGCTATTATGGATTTCCTGTAGGACTAGATAAAGTAGCAAAAGGTCTTGGTCTACCAGGAAAGACAGAAGGTATGCATGGAGATTTAGCGCCTATTATGTGGGCTAATAAAGAGTTTGATAAAGTATTGGAATATGTAGAACAAGACAGCAGAACTACGCTAGAAGTTGCTAACGAAATACTAATAAGAAAGTATGTTCGCTGGATTACTAAAGCAGGTAAACTTTCAGCAAAGATGTTTCCATTTCCTATGCCAGTAAAAGATTGTCTAAATATTCCAATCCCTGATAATAGCTGGATGACTAATCCTATGAGCAGAGAGAGTTATTATGAGTGGTGGAATAAACAAGACAATAGATAGAATAAATGTTCTAACGTTAGTTTCGAGAATTTAGTAAAAAATAATCAGAAGTATTGGCGCGTGGGCTTGGCCTGAATTGGAGCGTTCCCGTCCGATTTGTCTCATTAAAGGATTATAAGAACATTAAAATGGAGGTGTGTTTATTTACATTAAAGGACTATGAGTACTGCATGAGATGACACGAAAACAGCTAAATATGGGTTCGATAGATTAGAGTTTGATTAGAGTTCTGTGAGTAGAACATAAGAATAGAGTGAGAAGTATGAGTGCCAGGTTAGATAGATTAACGTGGTATTAGTGCTATATGAGAAAGATGAGTAGATTTAATGTAATGTGCTAATATATTAAAGCAGATTAGAGTGTTCTTATGTTTCTCATATAAACCTTGTACACTATTTGTCGCTTCATTTATAATCCTGTCATAACTAGGATAATTAGAACAAACAAGCTAAGTACTGGAGGGTACAATGAAAGGTAAATTTGGAATTCCCGATAACAAGGATGCTAATAAACCGTTTACTACAATATCTGAATCAGGACACAAAACGGGATACCATTTTCTAACTAACGCGTTATTAGATGTATCCTGTATAAAGATCATTAATTCTTCAGGTGAGGTTATTGTAACTAAATATCCTACTTGGATTAGTGATGATGCTAAACATTATCTTACCTTAGAAAAGATAATACTGGATGCCATTCAATCCTAATCAACTAGATTAAAGAATAAAGGATAATATAGGATGACACAATTAATCACTCTTAAATATAAATCGAGAATATGCGGATATGAGTTAAAACAATGGGATGATATAAATAACTGTTGGATTGTCTTAATTCAAACTAATAACTATAACAATATTTTATCCTACATAAATTTGTGGGATATTAAAATAGAATTATCCACATATAAGGACATATAAAATGACAATTTTAGAATTAATTATGATTGTATTGACATTGACAATGGTATTAATTATGCTACATGATAAGTACTATCCTAATCATTAACCAGACCAAAGAATAAAGGATAATTGACAATGGACACAATAACTTGGATTAATGGCAACCCTAAAATCTACCGTGTAGTAAAGCATATCCATTTGAATCGATTAGCACTATACGAGATTCAATGCTGGTCTGGAATCAAACAATGCTGGTATACGATGTATAGTGACAATCAATGGGATAAGATTGTATCCTATTGCAGTTTATATTCGATCCCAGCACTTGATAATCAAGTCGAATGCCACAATCCTAATTGATAATTAGTTAAGCTTACTTAACTATTAACTCACCTTAACTATTAAGTAAACTTAATTATTATCACCCTAGATTAGTTCAAACAGAATACAAGAGGATACCATGATAGATAATTCAGAACATAAAAATCATCAATTGTATTTTAGTGTAGGAAAATATCCATATTGGTTTAAATCTGATAAGGATAAAACATACTCACCCTACACTAAGCCAATAACGCATAGCAGTTTATATAGGCTTGCACGATTAAGCTTTTCACCTAATTATGTAACTAGATTCTTACAAGATTCAACTATCATAATTACTAAACTATAAAGGATAAAACATGGAAACACTCGGAATCCCTCTAATCAATATCGCATATGCTGGCTTACTAATCCTTGCATTTTATGGATTAGTTAACGGATTAATGAATAAACGTCCATAGTATCAGACAGAAAAGGATAATAAGACAATGGATACCAGAAGATTAACCTATGAATCAAGCTATCAAGACACAGATAAATCAGAATTATCACGATTGTATTATGGTAGTCTAGTTGAAGATACCAAAGGGGATTTAATCGAGATTCCCTATAGTGTATATTCTGATTATTCCGGCTGTGTGGTAGAACGCGCAAATTGTGATTATGTTCTAGCCAACTATGATAAATTACTGTCAATTGCAATATGGGAGGTTTATGGCGGATATGGTACGCGGGGAATTGTGCGATTAGTAGACTTTCATTCAGATGATGAGAATATACAATACTTATGGGATAGTTTACTTGATGAGATTAACGGATTAGATAATTATCCCGCGTTTGATGATGAGTATATCTCACAACTGGAATTAGAAATGGAATCCGAAGAATGGGATAGCTATATAAAATCCGATTTATCCCACCAATTGATTAAATCCGGTATTTATGATGATGACAGTATACCGGATGATGACACTCTACGTTCTATGATGTATTCTGTTATGGAAAAATGTAATATCTATTGGGAGGCTGAATCTGCTGTGTCTGGTTATATTGACATAGATCAAATTGTCACTAATTGGAATAACTAATCAGAACTAAGATATAAGGATACTATACAATGAGAAAAAAGCACTACCATGTAATGAATGGTTCAATTGGTTGTATACCAGACAATAATCAGGTATGCTACACTATCCGAGAATCTCTTGAGTTCGCTAAAATGTTATTCAGTGATATTGAAGAGCATTTTATAACTGAGTTGCGAAAGTATTGGTATTATGACTTTCGCAATCATGTTAAAGCTGGTGCAGATTATATAGAAATTGTCGGCCCTTGCTATGATGTAGAATGCTTGCAATGATGAGGATTAAATACCTAATCCTGTTGACCGTCATAAGAGCATTTTTATCAGACAAGCTAACATATAAAGAATTAAAGGATACTATAGCATGGTTAGATCAAATATAAACAGGTAGTCTACCTGTCAAAAAAAGAGACCGAATCAATCTAAGCGTATAGGTTATTTTCACCCTATACGCTTTTTATTTGTCACTTGATAGGATACCAGATGACAGGATACCAGATGACAGAACACGCAAGCACACACAAAATAGAAAATAGCTATTATCCATTTATAAATAACACCGCGTTACAATCTCGCAATCCTGCAAATCCTAATTATTGCAAATTGCAAATGTCTAAAATAAAATCTTCTGCAAATGCTAATCTTTTCTCTAATTATCCTTTAACCAGTTTTTAATTCTGGTATGCGATAATCAATATATACAAGAGGAGTTAATCAGATGACAGAACAAGAGTACATCCAATTTTTAAAGAATGAGATAAAAATAATTAAGGAAAAATTATCTAACCTTAGTGAGGTAAGTTTAAACTACCAATTTGAACATGATTTTTATTCTGGTTACATGGCGGCTTTATGGTTTGCATATCAGAATTATATAGAGGTAGTTAAATGAATAAAATCAGACGGTACTATTTCACCTGTGCAAGCGGTAATAAATATTCCCTTAAACTATCCTGTAATATGTTTAGGGATAGAGACGGTAAATACCAGATAAATTACACCTTCAGACAGAATAACGCGGTGTTATTTACTGGAAACGATTTTCATTGTCCAGGCTTTTATAATCCTGTTGGCAAACAGTCTGCAATGTCACTTATGGGATTTTTAACCCTTAAAGATGGGGATACAGACGCAGAATATTTTGATAACTATACTCCAGAACAAATAGCATTTTCCGAATCGTGGGATTGTGAAGAATTAAGTTCAATCGTGTACGATTATGATAATAGGAAAGGATAAACTAACATGCTATACGGTTTAATTATTGCAATAGGTTTAATTATTTGTATAGGTCTTGTATTTTGGCTTATTGCAGACCTTGGCGGCCCATGTGAACAAATAGAGAATAAAGAACTATATCGGAGGGGATAAAATGTTAGATAATGATATATACATCATTTCTGACGGTCAAGATGAAATCTATTCATCATATGGGATACTATCTATTTTTGACTGGTTAATAATTCATCTTGAGTATAAACTAGTCAAAGTTGAGTGTAAACCTGATCCATACTACAATTTTTCTGAGTACATCATAACAGTTAAGAAAGGATAATATACAATGTCAACTAAAAAAGAACGCGAACGCCAAGAATCAATTGACTATCTGCGAGAATTGATTAAACCAGGGGATACAGTTTATACAATCCTTAAGCACGTTTCCCGCTCAGGTATGTACCGTGTGATTGACCTGTATATCATGGTTGATAATTCCCCCCGCCGAATAAGCAGTTATGCCGCTGACCTGTTAGAGGGATATGATTATCGGCATGAGGGCTGCAAGGCTAGCGGCTGCGGAATGGATATGGGGTTTCACTTAGTGTATAACCTTTCCTATACTCTATTCCCTAATGGATTCGGAATTACAAGTCAACCATGCGGACTATATCCAGAAGGGATTAGACCAGGAACTAAAGAACATGCCAACCTTTTACAATCCAAGGGTGTGCAATTCTATGGTAGGAATGGCGATAAATCAGGATGGGATAATGATGGTGGATATGCTCTTAAGCAGTCATGGATGGGATAATGGATTAAATACATAACTGCTAAGGACAATTGAATATAATCCCCTCCAGGCTAGAGGGGATTTTTTATTTATTAACCCGTTCTATAGTTTAATCTCATGTTCTATTTAACCTGCTATGGGATAATTACAGTATGAAAGGAAGGTATACAATGGAACCGAGAAAAGCATATTTTGTCAATCAGGCTATAACAGATGAACAAGGCAATTATATCCCCTGTATAGCCGTAGAAGGTGAATCAGGATACTATAAAACTACTTGGACATGGGGAAAGGATTTTAACTTAGCTGAACAGATAGCAAACGAGAAGAATCAAGCTATGGGGTTATCTCTCAAAGAGGCGTATAAAATTGTCTTTTCCTCTATGCGATAACTGCAAATCTTGAACACCTGCAAACGATAAGGAGTATGTCATGCAAACGAAAATCAATCTTAGAACGCGTTCTATCGGTGCAAATTACAGTACATCAGTTGCAAATGATGAGCGCGGTCATTGGTACATAGAAAATGCAAATAAACCTTGCTATATTGGCACAATTCGCCAAGTTGCAAAGTGTCTGGATAAAGATGACAACTTAAAATCTATCTTCTCAGGAGGTACATACTATACGGTAACGTGGTTTTACAAGGGTAAACGTATTACAAAAGTCGAAGGAATGGACGTTAATAGTCTACTCGATCCAATCAATCACTACTTTTTCGATAATGATGCTATGAGAAATGGAGTGCTTATTGAGACAGAATAACACCGCGTTATCTCTTGCAAATACCCTAACCTATCTGTTAGGGTATTTTCATTCTCTATTCATGCAAACGATTTATAATTATATATAGAAGGAGATTATACAATGCAAACAAACAACATTCAATTAACTGGCAATCCCATTAAATTCGATGAAGATTTAAATGGGAAATCTGTATTACTAAACTCTTTTGCTCAGGATGATAATATCCCTGATTCTGTTCTGAATCGAAGGGTTAAATTAACTGGAAACAAAACATGGTTATATGCTGGAGTAGGATACGCCTATCAAATAAGCGTATATGGCATTAGTAAGTTTTGGGTTAAGCATCAATCTATTAATTGGAAGTCATTAAGTGAATAAACTAAAGCCTTGCCCATTCTGCGGCACAGAACATTCTGATGATGAATATCCGCTAATTCACATAGAACATGCAACAGGATCAGGTGCAAAACCTAAAGAATATTACTGGGTAATGTGCTGGAACTGTCGTACTAGAGGGCCACTCGCTTACACAGAAAAAGCCGCAATCCGCAAATGGAATAAAAGGATCAATACAAATGAATGATGATTGGTTCGATCAATATGAGGATTATATGGCATGGTTAGCAGACGGTAATACGGAGCCTGCAATGGATAATCCTTCTGATGATTGGGAAACTTGTATGGCACAAGAGGCCACAGACTTGCAAATGTGGGAAAAAGAAGATTATAACGACTATTGGTTCGAGTATAACGTATGTGGAGAACGTGCAAATGACATTCAAATATTGCTATAATTGTGCTAGGTACACATGGCATTTCATCATCTTACAAACAGAGGATACCAGTAAACTCTAATCGTAGTTTCATGGCACATTAATAACGCGGTGTTATCATAAAAGTAAGGAGACTATAGAATGAATGAGAATAATGTAGATTGGATGACACTTCTTACTGCAATAGGCATCCTGGCTATCTGGTTAATCGGAGCATTAGTTTTGATTGGGAGAATATAAAATGAAGAATTGCTATAAACTGTTCGATGGATGGGAAGCAAGTTTTGATGCCACATGGAGTGATTTTGGCCTTAAAGTTGGCGATGGTTTAGGAGAATATTTGACCTTCTGCGTTATTCGTAAACCACACACAAAACTTATCTTTTCCGGTTGTGCTGTATATAATTGGGGCGATGTACCAGATGATAAGAAAGGCAAGAAAGTTGCTTTTGGTCGTGCTTTGGATGCTATGCTCCCATCGTACCACGAGTGTTCAACTGCTTATCAATCAAGAAAAATCCATGACATTCGCAAAATGTTTTGGGATGCTTTACTTACCCAACTCTAATCCTGCTCTAACCTTCGTATGATACTATTGAATATAGGAGAAAATAATTATGAACGAGAAAGTGTACCGACCCGCTCAATTCTACGGAAAACTAACAACCGTTTCAAATAAAGAGTTTTATCTGCTATCGCCTGCTCCAATCGAAGATCGTAAATTAGATGATTGGCAGAAAGAATGGCCTGCTGAAACGTGGTATGCAGTACCAGAACTGTTCACCGATTGTATTAAAGTGGATGACATTGTTACATTGGCTTTTGGATTGCCTCGTTATGTTACTACCAGTTTCCCTACTATCGAATTGTATCTGACTGACGGTTATGTGTGGACTGGTGAATATGTACCAAACGAGGCAAACGCTGATGACCAGGAACCAACAGAAGAAGATTTACAATGGTTACGAGATAATCCCATTACTATTGACGATATTATGGTAGAGGTTGCTAATGACTGAGCCTACTGTAGACATACTACTAACTTGGAACAGTTTCATGCCCGATCATAGGGCATACAAACAGAACAGCATTGTACTTACTCCATACCAGACTGTAATTGTTGTCAAACTGCCAATCAAAGCTGATTATATTGTAAATGCTGATAAGGTTCTTGCAGAAAGTTTGTATGCTAACACTGTCAAACCCATGCTAACGCCTCTTGGTATGCGTTATGTAATGGATCAGTTAGAGAGTGTATTACCGGATGTGCCTCTCAAGAGTACAGACTTCAATCCTGATACAGAGGATGAATTTGAAGGAGGCGAGGTTTTTGGGGTAGAAACGGGAAGTGATGAGTTTGAAGCTGTAGAAGATGAGGATGATGAATGGAAATAAATGACGAAATTGAAATAACTATCATTGTCAAAGTTATCCCTAATGGAGAAAGATGGAGAACTGGAAAATTACAAACAAGTAAACACTTTCAAATGCCTATTAAACTACTCGATTACACACTACTTAACCAATACTTACTAGATTTAGCAAAGGACATAGAAAATGAGTTACAAGTTTCCGATGAAAAAACAAGATAGTTCATCTTTTGGCGGCACACGCGGCATTGCTAAGGTCGGGTTCAATCCCGATGGAAGTAAATGCAAGGTAACTTTTGTCAAGAAACTAGAGAATGGAGAAGAGGAGGAAGGAAAGAAGTTTGTAGTATCCCAATTCCCTGTATATCTAAAGTCTGGTCGATGGTATGTGCGAATGTCATCTGATGAAGATGAAATTCTTTCTGCATCACCATCTAAAGGTATGTTTACTGTCAAAGTAGCTGAGTTTCCTGCTCCAAAAGGAGAAGAACCTACTCCAAAGACTAAAGAATCGGTCTATGATGGAAAGGCGTATGTCTATCAGCACTTTAATGTTCTTCTGGATATTCTGAAACCGGACGAATTTAAAGGTGCAACATTATTGCTCAACCTGCGATACCATTTTGATGAAGATGTAGCGGAGGTCAATGGAAAAGAACAACCAATCGTAGCAATCAGTCATCCGCAGAGCAAGTACACTAACATGCTGTTAGAGTTTCTTGAGGCAACTGGTGTTACTGAAAAAGGGCCAATGCCTTTCAAGGCAAACATCCTCCCTCTTTTACAGAAGCGTGTTTTGAACGCTAACAAGACTTTCCAAGTTTTAGTAAAGGATGGGTGGATTACTTCTATCTTCTCTGAGTATGATGACGAAGAAGATGACGCAAAAGAGACTGAAAGTTCTTTTGCTCCTGATATTGAAGATGCTCCATTTTAGGTGAATGTGATGAGTAGGCAGACTAAGCGTGTTCAGGTAACTTGTAGATGTTCTGCCTACTCATTCCCTCACCGTAGGCATAGTGGTAAATGTGTATCCTGTCGGCACAATAAGAATTGGTTAGGTGTACACTTTTATCTAAGTCTTATTGAGGGTGAGTGGTGTGAACAATGCGCCCAAGATGAAGTTGAAAGTAATGGCGGCAATTGGAGAGAGTTTCTAAGCGAACAGTTTATATAAGGAGAACATTATGTGCGATTGTATTAAGTTAATTGATGATAAATATATCGAAATGGGGCATAACACCAAAATATCTGTAGCGATTTATCAACATGGAGAAGAATGGGAGTCTGCCGTTCTTATCGCTACCGAGAAACGCGATATCGGAAATCGCCAAAAGCCAGCTAAGTTATTGGCTGCGTACTGCCCGTTTTGCGGTGAGAAATTAGAGAACAAATTTGAGCGAAAGGAGACTTGAAACTAAGATAAAAGATACTGCCTTACTACCCTCATATCCCCTCTGTCCTCTAAACAGATGAAAGGGTAATTGGATACATGAGAGTTCGAGTCTCTCTGAGGGTGCTAGTCTTATTGGTAAATACATTGTTAGGGAAGCGAGAATATGGATTATCCTACAATCGACATAAAAGATATGACGTATGGAGTTAGTGTAAAAAAGACAGCCAATAAAATTACTAAACATCTTGCGATTGCGTTTGCTAATGCTAAATACAACGATAGAAGAATAAAGATTTATAGCATATTTGGTCACAGAGAGATTATGCCTCAAGCTATTGAAACGTTAGACGATGCTATACAGTTTTGTAAGTTCTTTGAGGCATTATATGGGGATTATTGGGATATACATCGAGTAGATGGAATGGAGGACTTTGACATAATCCAAGTTGCTCAATACTCAGTAGATAATGGTGTCGCTGTATTTGAGGCACTAAAGAAACTAGAAAACAGAACGAGCGTTTTATTGTGTGATTTAGCAGATAGAGATACAATTACTTTCACCGAATTTCAGAGAGAAATGGAGAATATACAATGAGTTATACATCGTTTTTACTTATATATCCTAAAAAAGAAGTCATTTATTATGAAGAATATAAAAACGCTCATGGAGCAGCGGCATTTGTTTGGAGCGCACTTTGTAATAAATACTTTGGTGATGAGTTTGCTTGGTTACATAACGATAAAAAATCACAAAATTTGTGGGATTTATGGAAAGACACAACATTACCTGAATACGAACGTGCTGTACTAATGATGACTTTTGATAGAATGTGCATCGTAAAACGAGACTTTCAACGAGCAATTGATGATATTACTAAATTTCAAGTTGAATATCTGAAAATATATCCAGATCGAGTAAATCATTGGAATGATATTGCTATGACAATAGCGAAAGCAGATTTTTATACAGATGCTCCTGCTATCGGCATATATCATATGTCAGTAGGTGACAATCCTTACACACATTGGGATGATGAAAAAGAATGCGAAATTATAAACGAACATATTTGGGATATGTATGCTGAACTCGATGAATTAAATGGCAATGAATGACATACTAGATCAACTAAGCGAGAAACTAGATTGCAAGCATTATGGGTCTTATCTCGCGAGTATTTGTGTCTTTCACGAAGATAGTAGACCGTCATTAATGGTCTATCCCGATACTTACCGATGCTTATCTTGTGGAGCATTTGGTAAGACACAAGACCTGCTGAATAAACTCAGTAACACAATGTTATTGAGGACGAACACAAAACAAGATTTTACTAATCCTTTTTCGCGTTGGTTGCGTAATGATACAGTATCAGAAGTATGTAGAAAGTCACACAATTTGATGACTAATCAACCATCGTTAGCACAATACCTTCACAAACGAGGTATAGCACATCCTGAGCAGTATGGCATTGGTTATAGAGATGATTGGTACACATTCCCTATTACAGACCAGGATAATGCCATAATCGGCGCTGTAGCAAGGGCAAACGCTGATACTAATACATCTAAGAGCAAGTATGTACTCCCTAAAGACCAAGACCCGAATTTACTCTATATTCCTGACTGGAAACTTATTGACACGGCATCTACTGTTTATCTTACTTTTGGCATACTGGATGCTTTGTCCTTAGTTATTATGGGTTATCCTGCTATGAGTACAACAACAGGTAAGAGGATTGATCCTAGTGCTTTAGATTGGTTGCGAAAGAAAATAATTATCATACCGGATGAAGGTGAAATTCCTGATGCTATGAACATTGCAAAGCATCTAGGTTGGAGGGGTGAAGTAAAGAAAATTAATTATCCTGATGGTACAAAAGATATTTCTGGAATATTTAATTCGACTAGACAACTAATCCCAAGTATTTTGGGTTGAAGGATTTTTCCATATGAGGCTATCTGATGCAAGCGAAATCGTAACAGGTTTGGCGTTGAAAGGTAGGATTTCGCTTACCTGCCTTAGACCAGAAATATTTATGTCACCATACGATGAGATTATAAAAGAACTGAAAGCAGGTAACATTGAGCCTGAGAACCTGATAGAAAAGATAGGTTTATCACCAGTACAGGCATGTTTAGAAGCAGAGAAATCTGTAAATGGTTTAGGTAATGCAAACTGGTTGCAAATCTTAGAACAATCCCATTTATTGTATAGTACAGGACAACAATTAGAAAAATATGCTAAGAAGATGTCACAAGGCGATGAACCTGATATTGCAAAGCTCCATTATTTAGTTAATCAATTTTCTAGCGGTAAATCTACTGGTATGCCATTATCTGAAATAAAAAGTATGGATGTACCATTTATAGAGACAGGATGGGATGTATTAGATGAGCATTTAGGTGGGTTTCCTGCTGTTGGATTAATTGTTGTTGGTGGTAATCCTGGTGTTGGTAAGTCATCGTTTATGGCAAAGTTAGCTAATAAGTTTGCTAAAAAGCACACAGATAAAATGGTAGGCGTGTACTCCCTAGAAATGATATTGGAGGAGGTTGCAAAGCGGTTTAGAGAAGTAGATACACTAACACTCGAAGAAGAATCAAGAATAAGAATAAATGAAAATCCGATGACAGCCTCCGAGATTGTATCTGATGCTTCACAAATAGATAATCTAGGTCTGATGATTATAGATTTTGCTGATTACATGGTTCGTGGTGAGATTTCAGAGAGCAGTATGGGAGAGATTTATCGCACTCTTGCGATTGGATCAAAACAGTTACGATGCCCGATTGTATTATTGTCTCAACTAAATAGAAACTATTCAGGAGGCATACCTAGACCATTTCACATTCGTTATACATCACTTGCTGAAATACTTGGTTGGATGATACTTATGCTCTACAATCCTACGAACGATTTCTATGATGAGAAAGATGCACAAGTATTACCTGTAGTAGAAAATGCTGCTTATATTATTGCATGGAAAGTAAGAGGCGGCTTCAAGAAACATCCTGATGACTCTCCTGGTGCTATTATGACAGGTTTCAAAGGTAGTAAAGGTTGGTATGGAGAGAAGTCTAAGTGGTTTAGTCTAAAGAAGGAAGCATAATATGGAAATAAATAAAATACTTAATGGGGATAGTTTTGAATTACTAACTAAGTTTGATGATAAATCAGTAGATTTAGTTATTACTGATCCACCATACGATTTTGATGATTATAGAAAGGTAGTTATTCATCAACAGTTACAACGAATTAGTAAAGGATGGATTATAGTATTTTCACCTCCAGAGAACCAATGGATACGACCTGCTGACCAATACTTGTTCTGGATAAAACCAATCTCTACTAAGAATACATCTAAGTCTTACAGCAGGTTTGTTGAGATGATATTTGTATATGGTAGAGGAGAGTGGAATACTGGTAGGCATTGGTCACAATACACAAATGTATTTAAAGATTTGGTAGATGACATCCGATACCACTCTTTCAGGAAACCTCCATCAATGATTGAAAGACTTATCCTGAACCACTCCAAAGAAGGGGATTTGATACTTGATCCTTTCTCTGGTTCTGGTGTTGTATCTCAATGTGCTAAGAGATTAGGCAGAAACTTTGTTGGCATAGAAAAAGACGAAGAATTGTGGAAACAATCTGTCGCCAATCTCTAATCGCATACTAATCTCTACCTAATAGTATTGGAGTAAGATTATAGAATGAATATAGTATATGGTGTTCCACCTAAACAACCTAAGAATACTTGGGTTTCATTTGACACAGAAATTTTTTCTCTCAACACCAAGCAGATGCACCGTCCTACTTCTGGTAAGTTTGGTTGTCTTACAATATGTACAGGAGAAGATGTATATTACATTGACACCATAGATCAAAGACTTCACCATTCGTTTGATGCAATCGAGGACTGCGTATGGGTAGCGCAGAAGAGTGACTTCGACATTACTCATCTGCGTAGATGGACTAACATTCCACCAAGAAAGAAACTGTGGGATACGATGTACATTGAGCGTATTATGTGGAATGGTTACTACGATGGGTTCTCTATTGCAGATCAAATCAGACGCTATCTTGATATAGAAGTAGATAAATCTTTACAGAAATCCTTTGAAACTGCTACTGAGATGTCACCTGAGCAGATACAGTATGCTTGTTTAGATAGTTACTACACTCTGCAAGTTGCCAAAGAACAGAAGAAAGTTATTGATGATAAATCTTTTGATGTATGGAAACACATTGATTTACCTGCTTTATGGGCTGTACTGGACTTCAAAGGATTTGCTGTAGATGTAGATAGGTGGGTTGCTCTTGCTGAAAAGAATAGACAACGACAAGTTGAGATAGATGAGCAGTTGCCTTTCAATCCTCGCTCTCACACACAAGTAAAAAAGTGGTTTGCTGAACATAAGATTGTATTAGAAAGTAGTGATGAAGAACATTTACAGGATGTAATTAGAAAGAATAAGCGTGTTGATGCTACTGCTATGGCACAGATGATCTTAGAAAGTAGAATGTATGGCAAACGTGCTTCTACTTATGGCAAGGATTGGGTAGATAACTACATTGAATACGAAGATGGTGTGCCTGTAGTTTATTCTGAGTTTGATATAAATAGAGCAGAGACAGGACGTATGGCATCTTCATCTCCCAATCTTCAAAACGTACCAGTAAGAGAAACACCCGAATTTAGGGAGTGTTTTATTGCAAGACCTGGAAACTCTTTAGTTATCGCTGACTACTCTGCACAAGAACCTAGAGTTACTGCGTTCCTGTCACAAGATAAGAAATTTATGGAAGTGTTCAATCGTGGCGAAGATATTTATATTTATATGGCAAAAGAAATATTCCATGAAGATATAAAGAAAGGTGATCCTCGTAGAGCGCAGATGAAATCTCTTATCCTTGGTATGACGTATGGTTTATCTAAGTATGGTCTTGCTAAGAGAGAAGGAATTGATGTAGAGACAGCAGAGAAGTTGCTAACTGAATCATTTAGATTGTTTCCTGGTGTAGCATCTTGGATGGAGAAACAACAGAAGAACAAGAAATATGTAACTACTGTGCCTGGAAGAAAATGTTGGATAAATCCATACTCTGAGCAATCTAAACGTAATGTTCTCAACTCACCTATCCAAGGTACTGCCGCAGATATGATGAAAATGGCAATGGGTAGATTACATGAAGAATGGTACACACATTCTTGGGGATTTGATGTTCCTTTTGGTATCTGCGCCCCAATTCACGATGAACTGATATTGGATGTTCCAACTAAGATAGCACAAGAAGTTTCTACTGTTCTAAAGAAAACCATGATTGATGTAGCAGAGCAGATGTGTCCTGGCATAAAGTTTAATGCAGACATAGCAATTGGGTCAAGATGGTCTGAAAAGCATTGAGGAGAATATAAAATGTCGGTAATGATTTCTGATGAAGATTATAAAGAGTACATGATTTTGTTGAATACTGCAAAGTTTCAAATGAAACTTAATTCTGTCAATGGAACACATAATTTGAAAGATGATATAGACGTTCCAATGAGAAAACTTGTGGCTATTTTTGCTTTGTTAGAATGTGATCCTTTATGGTCATGCTGTGGATTTGACTACAATGGACAGCCGTTACATAAAACACATGAATATGGAAACTGCTACATTGCATTACGAAACACAGAAAGAACACAGCAAATTATTCAATCTCTGAAAGAAAGTAATGTGGTGTTTGATTTGAAAGGAAGTACATCAGATTGGGAAACTTGGACAAGTGAATATGTTGCATATCTGCGTTCTGATTTTGATTATTTCCACAAAAAATCCGAGTATCCTTGGTCAATGACTTCTTGTATTCATTACTCAGAACTGTCATTGATCTACATTAACAGACTAGAAAAACAATTGTTATTGCACTTTGGCGAAGAGCTTTTGAATGAAGTTACTTTATGTGACACCAACAAAAATCAAAAGCGTAACCTTAAACATTGGCAATATCCAATACTAAATGATTGGATAATCAAAAGAGAAGATTTAGAGCAACTATGACAAGTAAATTGATGGAGAATATAAAATGTACTATATTTTAATGGCAATACTTTTCGGAGCAAATATTTGGGCATACTCACTTGCTGGAAGTCTTGCATGGATAAACATGTTTGCCGCAGGAATTATATTTGGATTAGTTCTTGCTAAGATTATAAACGACAAAAACAATGACAGATAATTGGGATTTCTTCGAGAAACAATTTACCTGTCCTGTGTGTGGCACAGATAAAGTTGTTATTGCACATGGGCCAACTAAAAGTCCTGTCCTTATCATCGCTGAATTTCCTGGTGATGAGGAGTTAAAACAAGGCATCCCTATGGTTGGTAACATGGGTAACGTGCTACGTTCAGAACTTGCATATCTAAAATTCGATTTCAAATCTGCTAGACGTACTAATCTATGGAGGCATACACCAAATAAAGATAAAGGATGCTTGCAGAATGGTATGGAAGAAGTAATCAAGGAGGCAAAAGGCAGGAAAGCGATCTTATTACTCGGAAATGAAGTTGTAGATTTGTTTCTTAATAAAAGTGTGATGAAGATAGCAGGTCTAAATGTAAAATGCGATTACTTTTCTGCACCAGTTATTGTGTGTTGTCCTAATCCTGCTATGGCATTTCACGCAGGACACGGTATAGGTGAAATCAGATTAGCATTGACAAAGTTTGTTAGATTATATGAGGAGGTAAAAGATGTTGTGGTTGATAATGGTTTGCCTAGCAATCCCCCTAGCAGTAGTAGTGATCCTTGGCTTTAAGTATTTTGGAATGTTAATGGATCAATTAGATTCAGTTACAGATGGGAGTTATGATGAGTGATATGATACCGTTCGATAACTTAGACCAATCTCTGCCTGTAGATGCTACTACAGAACTAAAGATTGTAGATGAAATATTTAATGCCACACTAGAAGCGAATGATCCTGAGATTATGTTTACTTATCTTGTAGGTATCCAACAGCAGTTTCAGATTAAAGGCATTGCTCTCTGTAAATCTCTGCACCTGATGAATGAGTATTGGGAATCATTCGAGATTGGTGATAACTTCTTGGATACTGCTACACAATACTTAGGTATTCACCGACATACTATAGAACGTTATGTTAAAGTTTGGGATATGTTTTCATTCGCACCGAAAACTTTATTACCAGAACTACAACAGAAAGGTATCTCATCTCTTATTCCTATTGCTAATGCTGTAGCACAGGGATACCCAATTGAAGCAAGTACATGGGATAGACTTGCTGATGCTCCCGATAGAAACTCTGTTAGCAAAATCATCAACGAAGAAGTAAAAGATATGGAGGGTACTCGTAGTAATCGACTTACTATTCTGTTAGATAGAAAGGGTAGTTTGTGGGCTATTATGGAAGAAGAAAGAGTGTTTATCGGTTCTCTTGAAATTGAGGACGATAACTCTATTGTTCAGAAAGCAATCGAGAGACTTACTAAGAACTCAGGAGTAGTACGACAATGAAGAGCCTTATAAAATCACTTATTAGTATTACTATAAATGGTTTTCTGATATTCGGGGTGTTGCATTTTACTGAAACTACTAATCAGCAAATGTATATTGTTCTTGTGTTATTGGTTTGTTTATACATACATGGTTATGTTAGAGGACTTTACGATGAAGCACACTAAGAATATTCCAGCAACTATTGTAGTTTCTTGTAAGAAGTGTGGAAGGACAGAGCGTGTAGCTGTTACCGATGTTGGTGACGGTGTGTATAAGGATGACATTATGTATGAGTTAGGATGGTATAACGATACCTGCCCTACTTGCCAACAGTTAGATAAGATTGAAAAGAAACGGAGATAACATGCAATTCATGGATGATGTAATAAATTATGCGCCAAAAAAGTACAGATTTAGCACTTGGTCGGGCAATCCAAATGGAGTTGCGGAGGACTTGTCTAGGTGCTTTGAAGAAGTATCTGAGCGTGATAGAGGAATGCACGTTCACCAATGTTATCGTAAGCGTGGATATGGATATAAGGGATTGTTCTGTAAACAACACGCGAAAAGATACTTGCATATTCCAGACGAAACTGATAGATACCAACCATCTGAATTTGATGAATATCCAGTAGAGAAAGAAAGATGAGCATAACTATTATTGGAGATACACCTAAGATTAAACGCATTGTCACCGGTCTTTATTCCTTTGACCAAGCATTTCGTAATGCAAAAGGTGACATTGGATTTCCTGTTGGTACTGTTACAGAAATATCTGGCCCAACATTCTGCGGTAAATCTACTCTTACCTTTGGTCTATCTGGAATGATTGCTAGTATGAATAAGACTAACATCGCGTTAGCAGACTTTGAAGGATTTGATCCTGAGTTCCTAGAGACTGTACTGATGCAATCTAACTTCTCTGGTAGTATCAATGTTATCCAGAAAGATAACGATGAAAAGACTTTAGACGCTCTACTAGATATTCTCGATAAGAAAGACTATGGAGTAGGTATCTTAGATAGTGTTGGTGCTATCTCACCTGTCTCTGAATTGTCTGGTGATTTAGGTGAAGCAAACATGGGTAGACGCGCTAAACTTATGGCACAGTTTAGCAGAAAAGCAATGCACATGCTTAGGTTTAGCAACAAAAGTTTATTCATGATTAACCACGTTCACCCCAACATAGGATTTATGGGTACTTCTACACCAGGGGGTGAAACACTAAAATATCTTTCTGCTGTTCGTATCAAGATGAAACGTAAAGAAGAAATGAAAGACCAATCCTATGCTATCGAAGGGAAGGTGACTAAGAATAGATTTGGATACAAAGATAGATTGTTCTATGTTGTTATGCTTTCTGGAATAGGAATACATCCAGGTCTTACCGCAATGTATGACTGTACTGTGCTAAAATTAGCAGAGAAAAGTAATGGATGGATGAAAATAGATGGAACTAATCTTGGACGAGAGGCGGCATTTTATAAATCGGCACATGCTGGTGATGATACAGTATTTGAACCGTTTTATGAACTAATACATGGAATACCCACAACAACTGTCGATATTAAAGAAGCAGATAACAATGAAGGAGAAGTGGAAGATCGAGAGATTTGATATAGAACCTTTTGATAACATGCCCAAGGGATTGTTTATCGGAGTAGACCCTGGTACAGTCCACTTGGGCATCTGTGTTTTATGGGAAACACAAGTAACTCTATACCAAGTATCTATCGCTCGTTCTGCTAATCCTATAAATCGTATGCAAGATGCTCAACAAATTATGTCCGAATGTATACATAATTATTTACATTCGGCAACAGTTTGTATCGAAGGTGCTAGTTTTGCTGATAAATATAGACAGGTAGAACTAGCAGAGATGAGAGCATCAATAGCATGGTGGGGACTAAACAAGAAGTTTAGAATAGAGATACTTCCCCCAAATTCAATAAGAAAAATAGTGTTCAATAATGGTAAATTAAAGGCACATGAAGTATGGACTAATCTTCCTCACGATTGTGCTGCTGCTTTATCCTGTGCTTTAGCAGTAAGTCTATAACCAATTACTTTAGTTTGTATTCCAGCACGATTAACTCTTACTAGTCGTACACATTCTAGTAAACCTTTTTCCATTAAATCATCAATGGTATTAGATACTTTACCATCTCCCCATCCAGAACTTTTCAGTAATTCTTTAGCAGTAAATCCTTCATCATCTATTTGTTCTTGTTCTTGAATAAGAGATAATATTTCTTCTATTGCTTGATCTCTAATTGTCATTATGATATTCCTTAGTCCTTAAGTCTATAGTATCAGTAACGAATTTAGGTTTAGATATCTCACCATCCATAACCTTGAATAGCACTATACCATTCGTTATCTGATAAGCACTCTTAGTTGCTTTCCTTGCAAACCCTGACATACCACACATACTCGGACAGATAACTAATCTGCTTTCATATCCACCAACTTCTGTAATTACAGAAACTTTCTGATGGATGTGACCTCCAGTATATACATTTGCTGGTTTATTACCTGCCAGGATTTCTCTGAACATAATATCTCTTAGATAGTATAACGCGGTGTTACCTGCCAACCAAACTCTTATACTATTACCAGCCCTATGATGAGCATAATCAATAGCAACATTACCAATATGATAGACACCATGATTGAGTGCTTTTATGTCCTTGTCTTTGTGTTCTCGTGCTAGAGAATTAGCGATTAGATGAGTAGCACTACCTTCACCAAACTCATGCACTTCTGTACCCATCGCAAACCTTAGTGTAGTTAGATTAGGTAACTCCATCCAAGGGTCAAAGTTAGATATAGCAATCGTTATCTGATCGCCTTGTCTTGTACTTACTAACTCATTGTTGAAATGGTTGCCATGTGTAGGATCGCCAAGTGAAAGCATAATAATCTCATCCCCATCACTATACGCTTTTACTTCTTCAATTATAGTCTCGTGCAAACCCCAAAGATATTTCTGTGTTGCTGTTAGGTTAGGTGTATAAGATACTAAGTCTCCGTTTTCTGTTTCATCGTATAACACGACTTGTGGGTTCATCAATCCATACTTGAACCCTGAGTGCCAATCTGACGATAGCACTACCGTCTTGGAGTGTGACAATGTTGCCTCCCAACTATGTTATTCTCTTGCGTGGTTTCCAAACAGGCTGAAAATTATTTAATTCTAATTGAGCGATAAGTAAGTCAATTCCACGCTCGTATTCTGATACTTGCATTTTTAATTCATTAACCTCACGCTTCAATGTATTTACATCTGCGCGGAGTTGTTGATTGCTTTCTATTTCGGTGTTTAACTTCTTCAATGTTCGCTCCGCTAATCCTTCATATTGCTCTGCGGTAGAGGCTTCTTCTTTTTTTACTTCCCACTTGGCTTTACGCCAGATAACAACAACACCAATAAGAGAACCTAGACCGGCGATTGCACTAACTATCTGAACAATTTCAGCAATTCCCATTGGTAGTTCTCCCAACCATTCTAAACTTTATTAGTATATTAAGTGCAAGAAACGTAAGTACATTCATAGGTCTTACAAAAACCTGTCCAACCCAAGAGGCATTGGTTGGTTCAGCAAACAGTACATAAATATAAAACCCAACCCAAATAACCGACAATATAGCCACGAATAAATCTAACCAATGCTTCTGACACCTAAATAATTTGATGCTGTCATACGCAGTAGAAACCATTATAAAAATAATCACTACTACCATCAAACTAGTTATAACATCATAGATCATTGCAATACCTCACGTTTATTTAGATTTACATATTTTAATTCATGTTGTGTTCTATGGGGGGATGTATTACCTGTGGGCATATGTTAATGAACTCCATGTAAAAATGATGAGTAATAATTTCACAATTATAACATCTATGCGATATAATTGGTTTTAGGAGACAGATGATATGAAACGTTTTGTAATTCCCTTCCTTGTTATCGCCCTCGCTGTTGGGTTGGTCGCTGCCGATGGTGTAGCGAACCTGAACATCAAAAATCGTTCTGCTAGTCCTGCCTACTTCTACTTCTTCCCTATAGAAGATGGTGTCGTGTCTGCTGAGTTCGCTCTATATGCTGCACTAGAGCCTAAGCAGAACAAGTTGTATGAACTTGCTAATGGTGAGTATCAAATCGAAAGTCAAGCATGTGGTGTTGCTATGGTCTACACCGAAACCATCTCTGGTAGATGGAACTTGACTGTACCTGCCTGCCCTAAGTGGTACAAAGTACCCCAACAGGTAGATGGTGCTAATAAGAACATTCCTGAATAAATTGCAGTAATTTAGACAAAGACCCTAGATATACTAGGGTCTTTTATTATGCCATAAAGCATTATAGCATCTCATTAGTTTATCTTGTGAATAGAAACATAATTAAATAACCTCGATCCAGAATAGTTAGTTAAAGTTCCTCCACTATTCTGACTAACAATAAGATGTATTGTATCTCCAATATCAAGATAAATATCACAACCACCCGACAATTGCATATAAGGATCAGAAGTAGAGTAATGATCTTTTCTATCTAAATAAAACATCGGAGTATTATTTTTATATAATTGTAAATTTCCTTGCTCTCCTCCAGTCCAAGTAGATGTGCTATCAAATAAGAATGTGGCGTTTACATGATAATATCCATTTTTGGGAGCAGTAAATTTCCAGTCTGCTCCAGTTGTTACTGAGTTGTGAGTATCATACCATTTATAGTCATAATTAATAGTTCCTGTACTATTATTAAGTAAACTAATTATAGTACCAGTATTCATAGAATAAGTTGCTACTACAGAATCACTAAAAACAAACGCTGTAGTACCCGTACTTACTACAGACAATCCAGCATCAAAACTTATCGCACTTCCTGAAACTATTAGCACACCATCATCATAAATTATAGTATTAGAACCTTGTGGGCCTGGAGGCCCAGGAACTCCAGAAGAACCAATAAATGCTGTAGACCCTGTAACACTTACAGTCATAGTGTCGTCAAATTCTAATGTTTTACCAAATCCCTTATACGATCCTCCATCCATTATCAATGGATAAGTTTCTTGGAAATCATCTGTAAAACGATCCTTGACAGGATAATAAAATCTGCTTTTCTTTCCAGCAACACCCCAATATAAATACATCAATGAACCAGAGCCGTAGATTACTGTCTTAGCCCATATTTCTATTCTAACGGTTCCATTATATTCAGAATATATTGGTGCTTGAAGGTGCTTATATAAATTCTGAGTAGAACCAAATGCAGTAACCTCATTAGACTCAGAAATTAAATTACCAGAACCATCAACTAATTTAACTTTAATAGATTGAACTGTAGTTCCCGCTCCACTTCCAACCAAATTTAGTACTATATCGAACATACCAGGATAGATTGTAGTAGAGCCAGCAGACGCAAACTCTAAAATCTTATTCCACACATCTTCTGTAGAATTAGAAAACCAAACATAGTTTCCATTAGATGCTGGTTCAGTGGCAGTTGTTCCAGTAGCAGACGTTATCCATACTTCTTCTCCAACCTGCTCTTCTCTACTTAAACTTTCTATCTTCCAGAAAGACTGGCTAGACGATTTATCAAAAACTAGACATACACTTCCTTGATTTTTTAGTCGTAAGTATCTGTTAACACCGTCTATTCCAGATGTGTCTTGAGTGTCTAATACTAATCTACCTCCCGCCAGATCACCTATTGAGTTGGTTCCTCCATCACTATCTCTATGATGAACCCATAATCTATATCCAAAGTCTACTACATTCGTGTCTGGAAGAGTAATAAGTATGTCATTACTAGCACAATCAGCCCAAATTACATTATAAGTATCCCATGTACTAGATAAATCATAGTCCGATGTAGTCCATACTGTAGTTCCAGTAGCATAAGAAAATCCAGAAGTTGTCGAAGAAGATGAACCTGTAGTAGATGGTATATCAAAGAAAGGTCTTACATCATATAAATTACCCCACGCTATAGATGTAGTTCCTGGTGCTAATCTAACACCAGCAATAGGATATAAACCATCATCAGGTAAACTAGGAAGATACGGTAATACCTGAACTGTTCCAGTATATGAAGCAGGAAACTCTTGTCCACCAATAACTTTTGGATTTCCGTCATATCCTAAATAAACTAATGCCGCTCTGTTAGTTGCTGTTCCTGTGGGATTATAAACAAGTAGAGTAGATGTTCCGGTATTACCTACATAATACCAGTTACCTCCATATTCATATGAATATGGATAAATGCTTACCGTTCCAGTAGTACCTGGATACCCCAATAGTGGAAGAAATTGTTGTGGATATATCCAAACAATATCTCCACCAGGGTCGTCTGGATTAAAGCTGTGAGATGTAGCATGAGGTGTATAGTATGGACTTGTTGTACCCCATCCATTAGGATATGCACCAAAGTCTCTTGCTATTACTTTATATCTTGACTTAACTACATCATCTCTAGTAATAAGAACTTGTAAACCATAAGCAGGAGTAACTACATCATTGAATACCTGTACTACTTCACTAAGATTGCCTCGAATACGAGCATACACATATCCTGCTCTATTAGGAACATCTACAAATTTAGTACTATTGAAAGACACACCAAGAACTGCTGGAATATAATCTCTTTGAGCAGGTCTTTGTAAACCAAGATTACTTAGTGTCTTTTCTACTTCACGATTTATCATGTTGCCTTACCAGCCCAAAATCCAAAGGTAGGAGTATGTAATAAACTTATTGGAACTGAATTAGTGTATGGTGCAATAACTGGACTTGCACCATTATGTAATGTATATGTTCCACTAACTGTAGGAGCTGCCTCAACACCAAAAACATTTTCACTAGTTAAAACTGCTCCCCAATCATAATCAATCGACCATCTCTGCTGGCAAATATTTTCATTTACACTTGTGTATGAATGAATATTTAAATATTCGTTATAACTAGACCACCCATCGAAGGTTTCTCTAATGTCATTGTCTGTTGCATACGCTCTCTGATGTAATGGATTACTAGGATTAATCCACACAGAACCCATTCCACCAGAACCGACTAAAGTAATTCCTACCGGAGTTTTATCTTGTTGTGATATTGAACCGCCAGAATAAGTATACTTATGTAATTTTCCTGCTGATGCACCATAACCACCTACCCAAGCAATAGATGGAGTAATTGGATCAAGAAATATCGTTCTTCCTTGTGCAGTACCAACATAAATTATCCAAGTTCCTCCACTATTAGCGGAGCAAGCAAGACCTCCAGCACCATTCAATGCCCATATATATGTGCTTCTAGCAGCAACAGATATATCTCCACTAAAACCAGACAAAGCAAGATTTGTTCCTAATACTGCCCAAGTTGTTCCATTATCTGTACTTCTTAGTATTTTAGACTTAAGAAAATCAGTTCTAATTCCCGTATATACATATCCATTATGACTATCTACATATACAGACTTAAATATATCTCCAGCCGCTCCCGCTAATGCTTCTGCTTGTGCATCTGTTAATACAACACTAGCACTACCTCCTCTTATATATCTCCACACTTTACCTGCTTCAATAAAATACACATAGTCTGGTGTAGTTTCATCTACAAACATTGAATCAATATTATCAAGAAGAACTACATGTTGCCATACTTGAACAGTACCGGTAGCAGGAGAAAAGTCTGCTGTGTAATACAAACCACTCGTTCCAGTTCCATTTCCATACCCACACACATAACCAATTCCATAATATGTAGCACTTCCCGTAGGACTTACTACTGTTCCAGTAGGAATTGGGCCTGGAGGTAGAGGAGGTGTAGGTGGCCCTGGTGGAGTAGGTGGGGGAGGCGTTACTGGAATTTGTAAGGTATCTCCCGTTAATGCTGTAGATAATTCTGCTAATGAAACAGATGTAAGCAATATTTCGTCTTGTGGATCATATGCAAACGACACACCTTTAATAAAACTGATTATATCTATGCCATCTAATCTTACTGTGTCAGTAGAATTAACCAGCATGTGCCATTTTTCTTGTGGAGCAATATCAGCATTACGATAGTTACCAGATAGTTTTAGAGATATATCTGGATAACGAACATTCCTATATTTATATAAATACCCACCAATAGTATTCAATTCGTTCTGGTCTAGCAAAGCAAGACCCTGTATTCTTTCTACTCCACCACGATAACCAGGAGCAGTACCAGGAAAAGCGGCAAGCAATGGAGTTGAATCTTCAACAGATTGTGTGTAAGCAACTCCACCAATCTCAATATAACTTATCTCATCCGTCTGCCGCTCTTCAATAGCAGGTTCATCCATCCAATCTCGCTTAGTAAGATAATAGGATGTTCCTGTTGAATATGAATCAGGTACAACATAGATTTCTCTCTCAAACCATATAGTTCCTTGTCTATCAGACACACACCTACCAAGCAACGCTCCACTAATAAGACTATTTACAGCATCATATAGAGATGCTCTGTCAAAGTCCTGTGCGTAAATTGCTCTATCGTCTGTGTAATATCTAATGTCACAACATTTATTTACAGTAGAGTGCCACTTTAAGTAGTGATAGATACCTCTCTGCACTCCTAAATCTTCTACTAATGTCCAAGGAGAAGGAAACTCGCTTTGATGTGAGTTGTAATATGTCTGTGGATTTCCTGCACAGTCTGTAATTGATACAGAGAAACACTCAGATTGTTGCATAACTATAGTAGGCGAACCAACTTCAAATTCTATAGCACTATATTGATAGTTATATCGGATAGAACCATTCAGAATGTATCCAGAGAACACAATATTTTCTCTGGTAGGTTGATTGCCTCCAATAGATACCTTCTCATAGTTATACCAATCATCCGCAAAGATTACTACTAATGCACCATCTCTAACATAAGTTTGAGGAACGTTTTGGAGTATGCGAATTGTAGCAGTATATCCACCGCTCTCTCTATCTCCCGATAAATCAGACAACTCCCAATTCAGAATGGGATTATTGCCGCCCTTCTCAGGTCTATCATATATAGATATGTGTCGATATGACTTATCTACTCCACCAACAGAACCAGACACAACCAATTCAGTTGTGTAATGTCCTGGTATTTTATAATTAACCCAACCAGGAGTATCTGATACAGTACCAGAAGAACTTGTTGGAGTTCCACTAGAGAAATCCCAAAAATATGACAGTGTTCCACCAACTAAACTAGATGTTCCTGAAGATGTAAAGTATATCCAACAATCTCCAGCATCATCAAGAAATCCAGCAAAGTGACTACCCATACATACAAACGAACCAAGCACAGAGTTTTGATTGGTATAAACTATGTCGTAATCTTTATACCAAAGAGTGCTTTCATCGTCTGATGGGTCTTGAATAATTCTAGGATATACAGCATTAATCTCAAAGAAATCTACAACAGTAATATAATCATTGTCTGCCCAAGAAATGTGAGAGTTCTCTGCTACAGTAATAGTTCCAGATGTAGATGATCTTGTTCTAATCTTACCCTTATCTGCCGAGTTAGCAGTAAGACCAACAAACATCGTCATTCCATCTTTAATCTTAGTGTAATCACCAGATGGATTATCGTAAGTTAATACTCTATCACCCTTAGCAGCAGATGTTTTATTTATTTGACCAGCAAATACCGTCTTAGGTTGGTAGATAGACAACCATAACTTTGTGTTATGTGGTCTGGTTTGTAGTTTCTCTACATCACTTGAGCCAAGATATGTCATATACTATGTTCTCACATTCGTTACCAGAAGTAGTATGTCTGTTTGGTTCTCGCTAAAGTATTCACCTTGTTCTGGTTCTCTAAGCACACAACCAGAATAAGAATAAAACTCGTAGGATGAATGTCCGTATTTAGGTAAATCTACTACTGCTGTACCTGTATTATTGATAGCACCAAAGAAGTTCTGTAGTTGATAAACATCCGAAGGGAAAGCAAGTTGCCAACGTAATTCAAATTCTCTTACACCTGAGTAGATAGCATGACCATCACCAGATACTCCAATGGGATTTTTAGGCAACCATCTACCTGATGTTGGAGGTAAAAATGTTACTCCATTTACTGCATACGAACCAGAAGCACCTGCTGTCATTCTATCTTCTCCTCAACACTACATCAAACGACTTCGCCATATCTTTAGTCGCTCTGCCTACAATTCTACCTTCCAAATCAGGAGATAACCACACATCAATACTTACCTTATCTTCCTGAGATACTTTACCATTTATATTTGTATTGTAATTCATAACACCGGCTTGTGTAACAGTAGCACTAAGATCAGGCATACCTTCTGCTTTGAACCCTATTTTATGTTGCATTGCCATATCTCTTACAATTCTAGTAGTTACATCAGCAGGAACAATTTCTCCAGAAACGTCAGGTACAAACAACTCTGGCCCTTCTTCACCAACTAAGATTGTTCTACCGCCATAAACTCTACCGCCTTCAGCATAACCAGGAATATATCCAGGCGGCCCTAACTGAGACATTAAATTCTTCAATGCTTGTAGTTGATTTGTAAGCAGAAGAACATGAAGATATGCAGAAGTCATCCAAAGATTAAAGTTCTTTCCAAATGTTGCAGTATATGTACTGGCATCTGCTGTGGCCTTTTTAGCTTTATCTCTAAAGGTTTTCCACATCAAAGCCATTTCACTGTTTTCATCGGAATGGTCTTGGAAATACTGATCCATAATGGCTAATTGTTCTTCAGTTAATCCAAGAGTTTCTATCATCTTAGCAACACGAAGATCAAACTCATCCTGTAATGTTTGCTCTAGTGCAATCTTTTCATCGTCAAACTTCTTTTGTAATTCTGCCTGCTCCTTAGCATAATTCGCTGCTGCTTCTTCTCTACGCTGTTGCGCTTCAACTTGTAGAAGTTTCAGGCGTTCTTGTAATTCATATTGCAGTTCTTCTCTACGTCTGCGATATTCTTCTTCACGTTCCTGTCTCTGTCTAGCATAATCCTCATCACGCTGTCGTTTCTGGTCTGCGTAGTCCTCTTCTCTACGTTGCTTCTCAACATTATATGCTCTAGTCAAACGCATGATAGCAACAGCATCACGCTCTCGTAAAGCATCTTGTAAGTCCATAATATAATCTTCACGCAATCGCCTCATATCTTTGAGATGATCTTCTTCTGCTCTTATTTCATCTCTTCTATGATCTGCTTGCGATTGAGCAATGCTGCGTTGATAATCAGCATCTAAGTCAGATAAACTTTGATAATAATTACTCCAAGCACTAGCAATAGACTCTTCAAGATCAGCTTTAATTTTATTTAAGTCTGCTTGATAATCGACAGAAGCAACATTCAAGTCTATGTCTAACTGTATTTTTAGTTTACCTAATTCATCCTGTAATTTCAGCCAAGCAATCTTTATGGTGTCAATTACTTCATTCAAAGTGCTAACATAATCTACCGGCAATGGAACAACATCTTCTGCTGGAACTAATTCATACTCTATTTTTAGTCTTTCAATTCTATTTTCTGCTTCAGCAATAGCGGCATTAGCGGCATCAATAAGCGTTTTTTGTTCTTCTTTAGATAAAGTAGGATCAACTTTGATTGCCGCTATTTGTTGTTTATAGTTATTCTTTATCTGCTTTTGTATTTCTACTTGTTCCCAACCAAGTTTATTCTGCTTCTCAACAGAACTTTCTTGATTTTTCAAAGCATCAAGTCTTTCTTTATCTAATCCCAAAGTATCATTCAGAAGATCAATTCTGTTTTGGTAATTAAAATTAGCGTCTGCTATATTATTAGCAATCTCTTGTTCAGAAAGACCGGCTTTTGCTCCTTGTTCTGCTAATTTCTTGGTGTTATTGTATTGCTCTAACTTTATCCTAGAGATTTCTAGTTCTGTTTCAGCAATACTAGCTTGTAAAGCCTTAATTTCTTCTAGTCTCTTAGCATCCTCTTCTGCTGGAGTAGATGTACCAGCAATAGAAGCAAGAAACTCTAACACACCGGCTTTTGCTTGCGCCGCTTTTACTTTTATCTCAATAAAAGTTTCTCCAAGTTCTCTTAGAGCATCAGCAGACTTAGCAGTTGCCGCTCTAAGTTGGATAAACGATGCTTCACCTGCTGTACCCAACTCCTGAAAATCTTCTTCAAGAACTCCTACATTCTCTTCCAAGATATTGAAAGCAAGTCTAAAACGTTCCTGTTCTGTAAGTGCTTGCAGACCACCAGTAAGACCTTCTTGCATAGCATCTTGCATGATATTGATACGACCAATAGCAATACCCATGCTCTGCAATGCTTCAAAATATCCTCTAGTGATAGCACCAGAAACGCTATTCACCATCTCCTGAAAATCTCTACCATACGCTAAAGCTAACGTACCAGAAATTTCTAGGATACGATTAATTTCTTCTTGTGAAGCACCATACTCACGAAGTTTTAGAATGGCAACAGAGAAACCACCAACGATTTCCTGTTGAGTAAATATAGGGAAGATTTCTTTGAACTTTATTAGTTGTTCTTTCCAGTATTCAATAGTAGTATCAAACCCCGTTTTCTGTAGTGCTTTGATACCTATTTCCATCAGGTAAGTAGACTTCTCAAACTCCATTGCGGCATCTACGCCCTGATTAAGCATTTGTATAAAGTCTCTAATAGTACTTATAGCAGTAATACCTAGAATACCACCAAAGACTGTTCTTGCTACTCCACCTAAAGAAGTAAATGCTCCTCTAGCAGTATTAGTAGCTGATGCCATTGCCTGAAGTTCTGATGTAGTTTTATCTGCTCCCCATCCAGTAGGAGGTAATACAGAAGTCATCCCACCTTGACTTCTACGCCAAAATCCCTTCTGCTCATTTTGCCAAGCACGAACTCTTGCCTTCTCTCTTTCTAATTCATCCTTTTTCTGTTTCTTTTCTTCTCTATCTTTTTGTACTGCTACTCGTGCTACTTCTTGCCACTCAGATTTAATCTGTGTACCTGCTACTTTTACATTTGCGGCATAATCAGCGATGTTTTTCTTGGCTTGTGCAAACTCTTGTGTTTCATATGCACCCGCCATAATCTTTCCATTTGCTCCTCTAAACGGAGCAAGTTGCTGTTCTGTGTATGCTTTAATAAGTGCTTGCTGTGCTTGTGTTAAGGCTTTAGTATTTCCGTCAGCAATTCCCTGTGTCTTAATAAGTGCTTCTAAATCTGTTCGTGCTAGTAATACTGCTTGTCCATATTGATTATAAAAAGTTCCAGCATTAGCAACACTAACACTGGTAGCATCAATGCTTTCCTTAAACTTACCTTCAGCATCATACATCTTCTTAGTTTCATCTACAACAAGACTACTAGCACCACTATACAACTTAACAAACTGCTGCATAGTTAATCCAAGTTCTTTTACTTTATTCTCAAATGCTTCTATTTGTGCTATTTCTTCGGGAGAAAATGTCCGTCCTTCATTTTTTGCGGGTACGGGTGTGCTTCCTCTCGAACTTTTTAATGGTTTGTTTGCTTCATTTTGGGATGCTTGATACTCTTTCCATAGACGAATGCTTTCTCGAATTGCCGCATTTTCTATCTTAAACGCGGCAGAAACTCTTTCCCCCATCCCTTTAAATGCTTCTCCATTCTTTATACTCTGATTAACAAGAGAGCGTAAATCTTCCTTAAGAGCATTAATAATAACTCTCTGTTTATTAATTTCAGTAGTTGATTGTTGAGATTCAACTATAAGTCTAAATCGTATTTCTTGATCTGCATCAGACATTAAAGTTTACCTTTTCCAAAAATTCCTTGAAAGCAAAGATGTTATTCTCTGCTAGTCCTTCAGCAAATAGTTTTATTATCTCAGTTGTAGGTAAGTCTTTAATATCTTCAATATTCTTGTGTGATGTCAGGAGAACAGCATCCGCATAATTGGTAAGCTGTCCTGATAACACCATGTTATCTACAATTGTACCAATAAATTGAATAATATCCAAGTCACTTGGGTTCTCTATCTCAGGTAGATGTTTCCCCACTAACCGGTATAACTTGAGCATCTCTCTAAGACTTAGCATTACTGTCCTTATATAACTTAATGATATTACCAACAGGAAGATGCTCTTTAAGTATTCGTATGTTCTGGTCTTTGCCTTCTTTGATTGATCGTATCTGCTCCATCATCCATACAGGACGTTGCAAAGGTTTAAATTCACCTTTCTTACTTGATTCATTGTATGGATAAGCAACCTCAGAACTCATCCAATGAAACTCTTTATCTAATTGATCGTTTATGATAAGTTCTTGCAATAGACTTGAAGCATCGTCTATATCTAACTCAGCAATATATTCAATTGTCCACCCATATTCATGTGCTAAGTCGTGTACCCATGTGTACCAAGTTCTACCTTCATAATCCCACACAGGTTTCTTTTTATCATCTAAGTTTTGAACGGCGTAAATTGGTATGTCTAAGTTAGGAGTATTAAGAGACAACAATCTTTGCCAAGTAAATACTATCTCTGTCCAAGGCAACTTATCTAATTCATCTATTTCTACACCAGTACAAATAGAAACGTAGGAGAGGATGTTGTCGCAAAACTCCATCGCTCTCCCACGCTTAGCAAAATCTAACGTCTTTGTTTTCAGAGACTCTAACTCAATCCATCTCTTTAACTTAGATCGAGTTATCGTATATTGCTTACTGCCTAATACTATAGTCTCATTCAACAAAGTTATATTTTATATTAAGTAAGAACACTAATATCCGAGCGAAGAAAAACGCCAAAATATTGTGTGCTAGGTTTGGTGGTATCCGCAAACGCTCTAAACTTAATGTTCGTAAGCGTCCAAGGAGTACCAAAGGCAAAGTTGAGCGTAAACGCATCAACCAACTGCGCTTTATGTAGATGGATCAGAACATAATCACCAACGTCTGCATCATACACCTTAGGTGCATATACATGGTAATACTTGTTCTGCTGGATTTGACCAAGACCAAAAACTTGCTGATGAAGTGCCAAGTCCTCCGTAACTGCACTACCCTTCATAACTGGTGACAGGGATTGGAACGGGAACATACTCTGAATAGTAAAAGTAAATTCCAGGTAGTTACGTTGCATAATGGTGGATTTCACACCAACATTATCGCATAACACATCATTCATAGTCAAGTTTTCAGTTAAGGTTACGGCGGTAACGCATCCCATTTCATAAACAGGATATGCCGTAGTACCTGAAAGACCCCAATAGAAACCAAGCGTATCGGGGTTCTTCAGGACACTAGCGTTATAGTCCTGATAGAAAATAGTAGGTGCGCCTTCAAGATACAGTTCCTCAGCAACTTCAAGGTTGCCAAGAGGAGTACCAGTAGTTAGCGACATAGGGAAACCCTCCTAAACTAAACTGAAATAAGGACTACTAATATTGCCAGCACAGCAGGAAGGTATTCTTCCTTTCTCTAGCATAATTCTAGCGTCCTGATCGTCCACCTCTAAGATACTCCCTGCTCCCAAGAATACATAAAGTATTCCTGTAACAGGCCCAAGTATTCTCATAGGATTTAGATTCTTTTGCAGGATTAGTCGGACAGTCTTAGGCGATTCAGCCTCTAGGATAACAGGTTCATCGTTTATAACGACTTCTACCCGCTCACTATCCCTGCTAACAAAACTTCGCTCATCCATGTTCTTGCATTGCTCCTTGTGGAAGGTACAAGATCGACCACCCGTAGAGCAACATGCAAGCTACCACTTGAGAACTGAACTGTATGTAACACGTTGCTAATTATACCAGCAATCCTATCTGTTGGTAGTGAACTAGCATCCTCACTAAAGGTCTGGACACTAACATCTACTAAAGTTTTGTTGCAGTTATCTTCTTGAGGTCTGTTGTGTAGCATCTTTACGCGAATATTTGGATACTTAAAGTCTGTACCCTGCCATTGATCTTCTCGTATCTCTACAGCAGCAACTTCAGCAGTAACAGTTACTTGTGCTTTTAGTCGTGCTACGATTGCCGCTTGTACTTGATTATTACTAGGTAGTGTCATTTAATAATCTCTACCTTTTTCTGTCCTACAAGTATGGATGCCTTAAACTCTTGTCCAAGCAGTTTTACTATATCTGCTTTCTTTGCTTCTACAGCAGGTTTTATATATGGTCTTGCTTCAACGCCTGGATGTTCTACAAGACGAAATAAGAATTTATTGCCTGCCATACCAATAAACTTTTTACTTCCCCAAGGAATAAAGTTTGGGTTCCAATTTTCAAACGCTAAAGCAGAAGCGTCTTTAGGTTCAATCTTATATTTACCTTTAGCACCTAATGTGCCATGCTCACCAGAACCAAACTCATATGCCGCAGCATATGGAGCATCAGCACCGCCTAAAGTAATAGTGATTGATACAGAATTGCCACTTTCTTTGGGAGTTCCAATAACAATAGTATCCTGAATAGATTTGTAATTGCCTCTATCAGCATCATTACCGGATGGATAGTTACCAGACTTAAGATTATCTCTAATCTGGTTTGCTACCATATCGGCGGCTTTTTGTATTGCTGCATTGAGAGCATTATTGGTTATCATGCGCCCTTACATCTCTCGATAGAGAGAGCATAAGATAATTACGAGGGTCACGCTTATTCAAGTCAGAATGTCTTACGTTTGTAATCCTAAACCTCATTCCATAATACACATGGTCTGTTGGTTTAGATACTTCAAACTCATCTCTCTCACGAATATCTAATGTTCCTGGAACTACATTACATGTATAGGTTCTTACTGTTTCTAATCCCTGTTGCAGAATTAGTTGTTCTTCTGGTTGTGCTTGAAATCGAGCATAAACATTCTGATACTGTAGAGAACCTGTAGTTACTGCGCCACCTACAACATCGTCTGTTCCCCACGATAATCGCCAAATGTTAGCACGAATGTTATAGCCTGCTCCCATTACAAACTCACATATCTCATCTTTCTAAATCTGGTTATAAGGTTATGTGCGAACTGCGCTCTTGAAGAAGAACCAAATGCCGTATTCAAGAGCGTCTTTCTTTTTTCACGATACTGCTGATTAGAAAACTCTTGAACTCCCATATCCCCTGGACTTTCATTGCCATACCCAACAATCTCATTAATAATGATTGACGCATAAGTTGTTAGCGCAAGTAACATATCTGGTCTAAAGGATGTTCCTGATGTAAGACCTGCTTGATAAGTAAACTCTACTTTATAAGGTGACGGTCTTAGATTAGAACTACAATGACAGTTTTGCAGAGCATAACTAATATCTACCATTCCTCTTTCGTGATTGAAAAGATTTATGTAATTGTTTGCACTACCGCTGACAGTAAAGTAAACTTCGTCTTTGTAATCCAGAAATCTAGTTACATAAATTTGATGCACCCACGCATGGTCTAATACAATAACATTATTGGTGTATAAGAATGTACCAGTAACAATCGTAGGCAACAGGAAACTATCAATATCCTCTGATGCTTTTTCTTCTGCTAACCAAAACGCCGCTTCTCTTTGATAACTAGAAGCAACTGTTAAGTCTCCACCAAACGCTTGATATAAATCTTGGGTAAGTATGATTGGTGCTGAATATGGGTAGAAATTCATTAGAACTCCGATCTCCTTACCTCAAATTGACCCTCACCTGCTGCCGTTACTGCACCTGTACCTTCATAGCGATAGTACCAGATACCATCATTAGACACAGTAACATCTTTATAGAACGTTCCTGTAGATAGTTGAGTAATCTGACCAGCACCATAAGTATAAACACTTACAGTATTATCAGGGTCTTTTACTCTAAGCGTAATAGTAGTTGGATTAATAAAAACAGAAGCAACTGTAAAACTTGCTTTTAGTCGTACTGCATCGCCTTTGTCATAAGTATTTACAGCCATAGTTCCTCAATTTGGACAGATTACATCAATAATTACTACATCGTAATGTGAAGTGTCCGATAACACCGCGTTATGAATTGCTTCATCCAATATTGTAACATCAGAATTGAGCCAATCATTTAAATCTACGCATCCATGAACATCAGCAATAACACCTGAATATGAGAGAGGCCAGTATTCTAATACCCAATACTCAAACGGAAATGTCGCATCAGGAAACGTGTTTGGATTGGACATTAGGTTGCCGTATCGTCATAACTAGCACTTGTTCTATTTCCATTACTGTCTGTAACCACGTCAACGCGGTTTACTGCATCTGTACTATCTCTAAACTTCTTAGAACCGGCAACACCACCACCAGACGCTTTACCAAACAACACTGCTCCAATCCTTCTCAACCAAGTCTTGAATGAGGTAGTGCCTTCAATAACTTCAGCGAACACATCAGTTGTAATTGCGGTAACTGCTAGAGCATTAGGAGCATTCACTAAGTCCATCTGCGCTCCTGCTGCTATATCATTCAAATCATCTAATTGGTTCTTTGTTCCAGCAATACCAGCAATAAAGTTACTTGCATTTACGGTTGGAATACCTCCAGCACTACCAGCAGCAAACGCTGGAATTGCGTTAGATACAACATCAACTGTATTCCATTTCTCTACGTTAGCATCAACTGTACCTGTTACAACTACATACCCCGTAACTGTTACTGGAGTTGAAATGGTTGTTGATACCGTTCCACTTACTGTTACATAACCATCAATTACAGATTGAACAGTTCCAAGAACACTTCCACCAACATTACCAATTACACTAGATGAAACAACTGTTCCAGTTACATTTACATAACCACTTACTGTTACAGGATTAGTAACTGTTCCCACAACGGGAACTGGAATATTCGTCCTGTAATCGTTCACCGTTGTTCCTGCCGAATTGTCCACCAGTTCACACACACCATACAGGTTTACCGTGCCGCCTGTGCAGCTTGCATTCAGGGTTACTTTGCCATCCAGCTCGAAGTCTACCGTTCCAGCAGTCAGATTGCTAAAGATGTACTCACCCTTTATTTTTACCGCCCAAAACGATGTGGTCAATGCGGCAAAATTCATAGTGCTAATAGTAGCCTCTGCTGAACAAGCGGTCATATAAGCATCATCGCCAATAGGACAGGTATCACTAAACAAAATGTTATAACCAGCCACGTTTGCCAGTGTACTCATACTGCATGAAGTCGCAGTGATAAACCCCGCCGATCCGTCAACGGGTAACGATCCTATCACCAGGCCAAATATCTTAGAATCCGCTAAACAACCAGCGAAAGCATAATTGACAGTCGAGTTAGCATCGTACACAACAGGCGGATGCCAGCCCGCTATTTGCAACCCCGCAAGGCTGGCATCGCTAAGAGTGATAGTACCCTGTACTCTCACAACTCCAAATCCAGTCGCTGCTATCAAGGCAACTACCGAGGCATAGTCACTCACCGGATTACTCGGCAACCCATCCACGCCCACGACTGTATTCGTATTCGCCGCCGCAGCGTCATACCAGATTGCGCCCATGTATTCTGCTAATCCAGACGATGAAGTACCAGATGTAGTTACATACCCATTTGTAACAGCATATACGTTTTGATCTTCTGCCCATCTAGCGTTATCAGTATAAGTTCCACCAGCAAGCAGAAATGCCGCTAATCCTGTAGGTTCAGGGAAGTGTCCACGAATTGTTAATTGACCTCCACTACAACTAGGATCAATAATTACTCTACCAGCACCATCAATAATGCACTCTGAACCTGCTTGCATATTATTGATTTGAATGCCGCCACTATAACCTCTCAGATAAGCATTAGTTCCAGAACCAAATATTAGTGTTGCTGTTCCATTAGATACAGCATCAATACACTTATCAAAGAAGTATTCGTTGCTATCAATAAGAGTAATCGTTCCCTTCAACAAACAATCAGTAAAGTAGGCATGATAAAGCGTTGATGTAGCAATACCACACTCAATGAATGTAGCATCATCTCCAACACTTGTTCCACTAACTGTATAAGTGTTTCTAAACACAGCGTCAGCAATAGACTGTCCACCAAGATTTATTCTTGCTTGACCAACCAATCTCCACTTATCTGCACTCTGAGTTAGGGTAACATTTGATGCCGCTAAGAAACGAATACCTTTAAGATTAGTTGAAGATGCTAATGTATATGCCGCCGCTATTGTGCTTACTGGATTATCAGCAACACCATCAATATAAGCAACTGTATTTGTGTTGCTTCCATTTGTATCCAACCAAATAAGAGCATCCTGATAACCAACAGAACGATTAGTAATCGTCTTTCCTACAATCAACTGGTCTACATAAAGAGTAGCAGAAGATAAAGTTACTGCATTTACAATTCTAATTCTTACCTTACCAGAGTTTAATCCTGTACCCGTATATTTACCAACTAAAGCAGGAGAAGAATTGGTGTCTGTAGTAGTATTTATTCCGTTTAGAGTAAACAGAGATACCCAAACAGAATTTGTCCAATCATATGCCTGAACAAATACGTTATCTCCAGTTCCATTCATTCTCCCCTTGAAGATTATTCCTACTGCCTGTTCATCAGACTTCAAAGAATATTCATAGTATAGGTCTAGCAATCCACCATTATCTGTGTGAACATGATAAACAGCATTAGATGTATCTACACTTTGATAAGTTCCACCTGTTTGAGTGCCAGTAGATAGCACATAAGAAGATGCCGCTTCATAAGCAGGTGCGCCAGTAAGACTAAGATTATTTACTACATTTTGAACATTAGTTAGTGCAAATCCAGCAGTACCAGTTGTAGTGTTATCAGATAGACCATCATTCCATACATTATTAGCAACTTCATTAAGTAACAATGTATCTGCTTGATCTTCTGCTACAAAAGAATATGTTGGAATACTAGAGACGTTGGCGTAAGCATAAACCTGAACAAAATCTCCAGCACTTAATGTTGGTAAAGTAACTGACCATTTATAAGGATTAGTTCCTGTAACAATAGAAACAACAGCAGAATTTACTACTCCATTGACATATAATGTTCCAGAAGGGCCAACAGATGAATTTGCTTTTGCTCCCGTAGCATCTAATGTTACAAACGCTCCAGCCCAAGTTGCTCCACTTTTTACTGTCATAAACTAATCCTTTTTGCTGGACTTATTCTTACTGCTCCACCACTACTACTTCCTGCCCCATTCTGCACTGCGCCCATATCGGGTTTTCCAATCGTGCTGGCTGGGCCGAACCAGGTTGTCTGCCAGGCTACCTCTACCGCCGCCGATGTCGTCTTGAGCGAAAAGTCACCGCTGGCTGGGTTATTGAACGCTGATGCACTCAGCGTCTGGTCGCCGCCCAGGTCTAGCCATACGTCTGCCATGCTTTTAGGAGTAGCGTTGTTGTAGAATGCGTTGTAGCCGAGTATAGAAGTGTCCCCAGCACCGGCAATTGCCTTCCCGCCAGTCCCGCTATATCCCTCAATAATGTTATTAATCGCCAGACACCAGTTTGTAGCAGCGGTAGACCCTAGCAGGATACCCGTTCCGGTATTAGCTGTCGATGAGTAAACGGTATTACTTATAGCGGTAAGTAAATCACCAGACAGGTAAATTGCATTCGCGCAATCAACAAAGAGATTACCAATCGAGTGTTGAGCCAAGACAATCCCATAAACGCAGTTATAAAAGTAACAACCATAATAAAGTCTTCCGCTTTGGACTGCCTGCCCGTTTGTCCCCGCATCGTGAAAATAACACCCAAAGTGCATATTGGAGAGTGCGCTATTTAGTAAGTACTTCCCAGATGGTGTACTCGCTCCCTTGTGAAATTCGCAGCGGTAGGTGACGCAGTAGCCGCCGGTCAAATCTACGCCGTGATTATTTCCAAAGTTGTGCATTTTCAAATCGGCCAGTATGATATACGTCCGAGCCGATGCGAACATGGGATTGCCGCCACAGTCTATCTCGCCCATCCCGCCATCACCCGCTGCGCTGGTACAGCCGCGGAAGATTACCGGAGTTGTTTCCGTGGGCGTTCCGTAGGTAGCTAATGATAAACTTCCAGTAATAATCTCTGCTGTTCCACCTATAATATTAAACTGATCTCCATTTGTAGCATCTCTGCCTGGAGAAGTTCCAACAGCATTAAAAGCCCACTGTAAATCTCCAAATGGAATAGCAGAAGTTCCACTGCCACTGTTAGCATTTATAGATGGATCAACATACCACTGAGTAGGAGCCGCCATTTATTATTTATTCCGCATTAATGCCTGCTAACTTTATACACAATGGAAGTCTAGTACCGTCTCTCCAAGTTGTTACAACAGCCTGCATATCCGCAAACATTCCAACCAAAGCGGTTAGTTCGCTTTTCTTGATTGACGATGCACCCGCTAATCCACTCTCATTAGGAATAATATCAGCAGCAGCTAGAACATTCATCGCTTGCCGAAAGTCCGAGTTTGCTTCGTTATATAATGCTAAGACCTGTTCCCAAATGTGAACAGTTCGTTGCATCTCTCCAACACTCGGTCTAAGTATTGTCATAACACTGCCAATTGCTTTCTTCTGCTCAAGCGTTAAATCCGAATATGCCATATCTACTCCTATCGTTGCACCCAAGCAACAATGTAATCTGTAGTACCACTAGATTTAGATTGCCAGTAGTTATTCAAGTTAGTAGTATTAAACCATCCAGTATCTACACCAGCATCTAACTCGAACCAAGTATCACTAGCGTTTCCACCAATATAAATAGAACCAACATTAGTGCTAGGAGTTCGCAATTTAACTTGCTGTACCTCTACATCAGGGAATTGAGATGCCGCAAATGTTCCTGTAATTTTGTAAAATGATTCGTTTATGTAAGCCATTACCTACCTCCAGGTATAATAAGTCCTTGCTTTGGTACAGATAATTGCTGGTTTCGTTGTAATTCTTCTTGTATGTTAATCTGATCTACCAACTTCTTCCTAGCAAGTACATTCAGATATTCGGATATTGCTAACAACTGTAGTGGAGATACGCCTTCTGTAGTCATAGTTTTAATGTTTACAGAATTTACGCTTTCAAACACTACAAGTAAAAAACTCTCTGGAACAATTGTGTCATCCATCAGTAGTTTCTAAACTCCGTCCATTCCAGCCTATGTTGCCACTTCTGCAAGAAAATCATCCTATTCTTATCCATTGGGTATGGTATTCCATATTTCTCAGCAGTAGCACCAGTATAATGAGTTCCTTTTGCATCAGGAACCACTACAATATTATACCCCAACTCTCTTACTGATAGGCATAGATCGACATCTTCGAAAGTCCCAAGACCATAATCTTCATTGAACCCGCCAATCTTATTCCACAATACACGCCTAGTTAATAATGCCGCACCTGTTACAGCATACACATTTCTCTGTGCTAATACCTTTTCATGGTCACTAGACCATCCAATAAATTGATGTATCCATTTACCGTGAATGTTAGTCTCTAATCCTATATGCTGTACTTTTAGTGGAGGTCTAATGCCAGCATTCAATCCTTCTGCGTTCTCAGGAAAGACTAGCAACATACCTGCTACACCGGTCTTTGGATCATCCATTTCTTTTACAAGAATATCCAATGAGTTAGGTTCTAGGATTACATCAGAGTTAAGCATAAGAATAAGTGGAGAAGTCTTACGCCTTGCTCCAATATTACACGCTTTAGGAAATCCTAAATTCTCTTTATTCCTAATAAGAGTAATATCATCTCTCTTAGAATAAAATCCATTCTCCTCAGTAGAAGCGTTATCCACACAGACAATATTATATGGAAATGTCGTTGCCGCTTTTGGAATAGCATCTAAGCATCGCTCTAGCAAGTCAAAACGATTATATACACAGATAACTATGCTCAATAAATCTGTGTTATTTTGTACAAGAGTTTTCTGATTACTTCGATTACGCTTGCTCATTTTATTCTTCCATCCAAGTCTCTTTAGGTTGTAACGTTCCTCCTATCGAAAGTGGGTCTAACATACCAGGAATTAATCCTGACTTTCGATAGTATTCAGCATGTTCTAACGTCTTTGCTCTATCTTCCCAACCAAAATGTAGATAGCAGGATGGAGGTTGTACTCTCATTTCTCTGCCTAACCTATTCAAGTCAATGGAAGTTACTCCATCAAAAGAGAACTCAAAGTGAGGCATTTTATTGATGATCTTCAATCCAATATTCGCTCTCCATGCCCAAAGACCTTGCGCCCAATCATTACCAGACCTAGACATATTAGGGAAGTATTGTTCATTCTGCCATAGAAATACCTGTGTAATAAGCAGAAAGTCTTTCTGAACACTATCCATCATCTTGAATAAACTTCTACCATTCTCTTTGAGATGCTTGTTAGGGCGCATATCCGTATCTTGAAAGATAATCCAGTCTGCGCCTTCTTCTACAGCCCAATCAATTAGGAATTGAATGTGAGGGCCATCAGGGTTGCGTTCTATTCCATTAGCACATTGAACCTTTACAGGGTAGTTCTTTACCTTTACTTTAGGGATACTTTCAGCAATCGCTACAGTATCATCCTCTGATCCACCATCAGCAATCAAGATAACATCAGCAATGGATTGGTAAGATTGACAGAACTTCTCAATATGTCTATGCTCATTAAACGCCCTACAACATGCCGCTATTTTCATTCTTTACTCGCTTTCCATAAATTGTGACTGTCCCTAATATTGTTCACCATCCAATCCTCTAACTTATTTGCGCCTTCTTCAAAGGCAGGTCTTACTACCTGTCCTCTAAATCCCTGAGCAATCGCTTTAGGTGTGGTAGTTGGAAGTCCTTTACAGTACATCGCCTCTACAATAACTTCAAGATTATATGTGTACCTAAGCATATCAACGAAATCTACGTTATCCTGTTTGTGTGAACTATCATAATAAGTTGCTTGAAAGAACACAATACATGCCTCAGGGAAGTTTGTTCGATACGCATTCATAATATCAGGGATGTTGAAGTTACCAAATGCCTTATCCCAAGTGTCCATTAGATGTTGCTGTTCATTCCAAATTTCATGGTACTTAGGATACAGTAATGCTCCTCTTCGTAAGAAATGTTCTATAATCTTATCGCCCAACCATTTAGTAGTTTCTGGTGTACTCAAATCAGGAACAGCAGATGAACCGTAGATGCTCTTGTAATCATCTAATGCCGCTTGATCGTGGTAACAATGAGTAGGGCGCATAGCACCTTCGCCGCCTTGCCACTCACCCAAGAAGAACATTACGTCAGGTTGATCCATGTATCTAGCATCTAACATCTTATACATGTTATCCCCATACTCTTGTGCTTCTTTGTTCCACATTGAAACAACATCATCCTCATACACACCTGCTTTAGTTCTTCCTCTCCACTCGTTAGGGAACCACTTAGGAACTCTCCATCCATGAAATTGCATAAGAGACTTCAATCCTGCTTCTCTGTTCAACTTTATGATGTCATCTAAATATTCAAAGTTGTATTCACCTTTACGAGGTTCGATTGTATGCCAAGCAGGTTGTTCGTGAGAAGTCCTGATACCAACATCATATAACCTAACTCTATCCTGTAGGTTTAGAATGTACGGTTTACCAGGAAAATGAACAGACTTGTTATCATCATCCTCTCTGGTATAGTTATGTGTCATCAAGAGGAGAAATTCTTCGTCAACCATGAAGTTCATTGGAGTATTCCTTCTTTCGCTACATAGCGTAATTGTCTAATTAAATCATCAAAAGATATTTCATCTTTCATAAACTGTCCTGTTACTCTGCCTCTATCCAGAACGACTATTCTATCTACCACCGGAAAAACGTGGAAGATGTTATGGTCAATGAAGATACAAGACTTGCCTAACTTCTTAGTGCTTTGAATAAACTCAATCGTTTTCTCTGTCTCTGCTAAAGACAATCCCATTGTAGGTTCATCCAGAATAATCAACTCAGCATCAAAGTACAATGCTCTGGATATAGCAATTCCTTGTCTCTCTCCACCAGACATTGTTTTGACAATGCTATCAGGAGTAACTGCTGTGCTAGTAAATCCCATTTCATCCATAAGTCTATAGGTTTCCTGTCGCATCTTCTTAGATAACAGGATACCAGCACGATTGGTTAGTTCTCTACCCATAAACACATTCTTCCAAACATTCTGCTGGTCTATCAATGCTCTCTCTTGATAGACTACTTCTATACCTAACTTTCTTCTTTCAGAGATAGATGTACTGGAAATTAAATTACCTTTCCAGTACATCTTACCTCCATCATCAGGCGTATGATAGCCTGTAATTATCTTGATGAGTGTAGACTTGCCTGCTCCATTATCACCAAGCAAACCTACAATCTCACCAGGGAATATCTCAAAGTCTACATTGATGAGTGACTTAACTTCACCAAAAGACTTTGAGATATTCTCTAAGCGTAAAACACTATTTTTCAAGATACTGATCGACATTATCTTTGTCTACCAGAATAGCAGACAGAAATAGAGTATCGGGAACACGATAACCTTGGTTGATGTAGTACAAAAGCATCAATCCCCAGAACTCTTCCGTGTACGTATCCTGGCCGACTGATCCGACAAACACACCATCCTTAACTGCTTGCAGAGTTGCTTCTGGCATATCCGTAGCAAGGAACAAAGTCTTTACACCTGCTTCTTGCTTCTCTTTCCAGATTTGTGCCTGAATACCTGCCGCTCCATCAGCCCACCACAGTAAGGTAAGGTCAGGATTTGCTACTAAGTACGCATCCAAAGTTGCTGCTTCACTTGCCGCAGAACCGTCATGGGTTGCTCGTTCAATAATCTCTACATCAGGACAAGTTGCCTTGATATACGCATTGAAACCATCTACTCGTTCAGTAAGATTAGAGCCTGATTGAATAGCAATCGTACCAACACTTCCCTTACAATCAATCAACTCAGCCGCCCATGCTCCTGCTTGAGTGCCTAACACGGTGTTATTGTAGCCAATAAAAGCGTCTCTGCTCTTATAGGGACTATCAGCCGCACCAATTACAACAGGAATACCTTTACTAGAAGCATCTTTGATAATCTCTTCGCCAATAGCAAAGTCCGATGGATACCAGAAGATGCCTCTGGTATTGGGGTTGGCAACCAATTCTTCAAACGTTTTCAACTGTTCGTTGATGTTCAAATCCATTGGGCCAACAAACTCAGTCTTTACACCAAACAACTCTCCAGCATCATTGAAACCTTGCACACCAGGAACATAGAACGGGTCTGAGTTATTTGCCGCCAGGAAATAATACACACCAGGGTCTTTAGTGGGTTCTGGAGTAGGTACAACTACTTCTGGAGTTGGGGCAGGTTCTTTCGCACATGCCCCAAGTAGAACAACTAACGCCATAAAAACTAACATTAACTTCTTCATCTCTGTCTCCTAAATTTACTGAAATTGATTTGCTCACTTAGAACAGCAAATAATAATATACTGCCTAATAAAGCCTTTTGCCAATACGGGCTGATGCCCCATTGGATTATAGCATTACTCAGGATTGCCATAATACACAATCCTAATAAGCCTCCGATAATCGTTCCTTTTCCTCCGCTTAGATTACCACCTCCTATTACAATGGCAGCAATTACTCGAAGTACCATCCCATCTACTGCCATTGGACTTGCAGCATTGTTTCTCGATGCTAGTAATATACCAATAAATCCAGCTAAGATAGCAACCAAAATATACAGTTTTATTCCAAGTCCGGTTGCGTTTATTCCCATCATTATAGAAGATTGTTTGTTATCTCCTACAGCGTAAATGTGCGCTCCTGTCTTGTGAAAATGAAGAATGATGGATAGAATTATGACAATAACTACAGCGAAAAATGCTGCTGATCTAATCCCTAGAAACTTAGTTTGTCCTATTACTTGAAACGCTTCAGGAAATCCAAACGGGGGAATTGCTCTTGTCATCCCCATTGTAATTCCTATACATACCCACCATGTAGTTAGCGTAGCAATAAGACCATTTATACCTATCTTTACTACAACCAACCCATTCACTATTCCAACAATTACTGCTACGCACATAGCAAGAACGATTGCTAGAGGCCACATAACACCATTCGTTATTAGCAATCCTGTTGTTACGCCTGTTAGAGCAACAATTCCATCTACAGATAAATCAAAGTATCCAGCGACTAGAAGTAAAGTATATCCGCTTAATATAATCGCTTCTAACGCGATGTTATTAATCAGAACTATTACGTTGTCTGTAGTTAGGAAGTATGGAGTGGTTATTTTTAAGACAACGATCAATATTATATTGATTACTACTAATCCAACAATTCTTCTCATATATTCAGTCTAGGATTGCTCCGTATATTATACAACTCCCATCCATTCTTAGGATAGTGCAAGCAGGCTTCCATCATCAATTGTTTTAATTTATCAGGAGAATATCCTTCTTCCCTAAAGTTTACTATCTTGTATCCACCATGAGACTTAGAGATGTCTCCACTTATACCAGATAATCTAGGTAGGAACACAAACTCAGGAATAGGATAATCGAATAACTGACAGAAGTAACAATACAAAGCATACTCTGTTGCGAAGTCATCTCCACGAATTAGGTGAGTTACGCCTATAGCATGATCCATAATAACTCGTTCTGCTGTCTGTTGGCATACATACGGGAAGGCAACCCAATCTGTAGTCATACGAACAAAGTAAGGGATTTTATGATCTGCTTGAGCAACATCAGGAAATACTTTATGTCCGCTATCCACTATCTGCTGTCTCACATCAGGAAGAAGTGCACTCTGCCACATCCAACCATCTACTTCTAAACCTAACCATTTAATATCTTCCATTTGAGAATGCAAGATCATGGATAACTTTTCTACAGAGAAGTGAGATGATAACGTATTCAAATCATCAAATCTTACATAGAACTTACCACCCGTAGTGTGTGCTATATATTCATTTACCAATAAGGCAAACATATGACCGAGGTGAAGTATGCCATTGGAAGTCGGTGAAAACCTCGTAATACTCATCGTAATTCCTCAAACTTTTTATTCGTTTCTCGTAAAGCATTTACCATCCAAGGCTGAACTGATGTATGCTTTAGTGGATGAGTTAAGTGCATCGGAGCAGTAAAAAATCCACGAACTTTCTGTTCTATTGCAGCATCAAAATTAGTAGTAAGTCCTTCACAATACTCAGAACCAACAAAGAACTGCACTACATACTTCTCATTATACTCTTTTACCTTCATCTGTCCTTCTATGTGATTAGGAGAACCTGCTGTAGTGAAATGAGCAAACTGAATTGAGTATAGGGGATTATCTGGAAACTGCTCTGTAAGATGTTGATACAAAAACGATAGGTGAGTATTATTCCAATTATTAGGATTGCCTAGAAAGTTATGAACATATAACCAAATCTCTCCATGCTGTGTTACTAACGCTCTTTGACGATTAGTTATAAATTGAAATAATACCTCATCAGATAATGGATAATTCTTTGTCATTGTGTCATCCCAAAAGAACTCTCCTCCAGCAGGGATAGCATAAGTCAATTGTATCCTATTCTTATAGTTTGAGTATCTATCTAAGATTTGTGCGGCAAAAGTATCTACCGCTCTGCCGTACTCTTCATTCGCATAATTAGGAATGATGTGAGTTAGTAGTTCATGTTTCTTGATATACCAATCATCAGGAAACCATGTAGGCATTGTGTGATAAAACGGAAGAATTATCTTTAGTCCGCTATCTAAGAACTTTTCTATCCTGGCATCTAAACTATACCAATCTAATGTATCAGAATGTCGATGATAAATCTTATCCCAAAAGATGCTGGTACTCAAATATACGAGCGTCATACCAGCATCTTCTAACATCCTTATATCATCATAACTAAAAGGAGTAAGAATATCCTCCATAACAATGATATGCTCGTTAGGTTTTATAAACATCATACCTCTTTCCATTCTAAGGATAAAACATAAGCAAGTTCTTTTATTTCTCTCTCAAAGTATCCTTCATAAGATTGCCCATCGACACTCTCATAAATTACTTTAACTAATCCTCGTAAGCACCGCTCAATTTCTATCTGCCTTTCTACATCATGTTTAGCATATCTAAGTGTAATTGCCATAATTATCCTTTATAGACATATTTATCAAACTTCTCCAAGTTATCCATAAAATACTTTGGCAAAGTATCATCCAAAGGAACTACTTTATATTGGTATAACCTTCCTAATACATCTTGATGATTAGTAAGTCTAGTCTCTACATTCTCTAGCACATCTGGTATAGCAAACTCTTGGTGAGCATAAGACTTTATCTTAGTCCTAATCGCATCTGCTCCACCCCAGAAGTTCATGTGCCATCCACCATCACGAATATAAGCAGAAGCAGGCGTATGAAATCTGTGTTCACTAGGATTAGTGACAAACTTATACTTCAATATCTTAGTACCCCACCACGGCATATTAGTACACTTCCAGTTAGCATAGCAGGTTCTAAACTCTTGTTCAACCGCATTACTACCATCTACAATAGTCTCTCGAATGTTCGCTAGTATTTCAGAACGAACCATTTCATCAGCATCTTCAATGATAACTATGTCATCAGGAGATAAATCACATATTTGTAGCATTGAATAAATACAATTACGTTGATACCTTTCTCTTACCCAATTATCTCCGAGTTGGTATCCAGTATCTAACCATTTTCTATCTTGTACACTTATAGTTGCTTGCAGTTCTTCGTGCGTTCTTGGCATATGAGCAACCATAGGAATAATTGGAAACCCCTTAAATCTATCGTCATTTGGATCAAAATGTAATGGCTTATCTAATCCAGAATGAGTTTGATCTGATTCAACTAAAATAAAATAATCAACCACATCCTTAAGTTCATTCAATCTTATTTCTAAGATGTCCAATTCATTGAAGAACGCAAAACAATCAATTACCAAAGACATTATCCCATTCCTTTAGTATTCTCTCAGGATTAAATCTTTCTTTTGCTTTTAGATATACTTGATGCTGTAGCATAGCAAGATGGTCAGAACTGCCATTCAAAAGGTTTACTGTTTCTTCTACAAACGCCCAATCGTTGTGAACATCGTGAGCATCCAAACCAATTACCTTGCCCATATTTGTAGTTGGTAATGCTCCTGTTGCAGATGTAATCGGGTATGAACCTGCGTATTGACTTTCCGAGATCGCCACACAAAAAAGTTCATCGTATTCGCTAGGGTACAAGGTAATCTGAGATTTTAGTTGCTCTCTAATTAACTGCGCCCTAGGTACTGCACCCATAAAATCTACGCCAGTAGTGTGCATCCACTTTACTCTAAAGTGTTCGTTGCTTGCTCCTACACCCCATAACCTGTAATCAGACGTAATCGTTAGACTTACATCAGGAACTTCTCGCTGTATTCTCTGATAAATTCTTAGAAGATTATCTAATCCCCTAGCAGGAACAGAACTGAACAGCAACCTATTCCTTACTTTTTCAATTCTCTCTGTCTGTCTAACTTCTTCATAGTCTTGAACTCTTACAGGAATATCAATTATTGTAGTGTTCTGTATTCCATAAGTATCTCTAAAATAATCAGCGTGTCTAGGAGAGATAACTACAATCTTATCAACGTGACCGGCAAACGCTCTGTAATCTCCTACTGACATCTGGTCTGTACTTAACCACACCTTCTGACAATTGCTAACAAGTGCTGTCATAGAGTTGGGAGAACGGAAGTTTATTAGCACATCTCTAGGCTCATTTACATGAAAACTTCCGATTGCTCTCTGCTCAAACATAGAAGCATTAAGCTCTTTTGGATTATTAAATAACACAACGTTATGTCCTGCTTCTGTCCATGCTTCGCAAAGCGTAATCATCAGGTACTCCGATCCTCCACAACCGACAGTACCATCTAATCCCCAAAGAGTTTTAGCAGTTACACCCAACGGTGAACCGTCATTACAAAGCATGTGAATAATCATAAATTCTTTAATACCTCATCTAACTTATCTATCCCTATTTTCCAATCTCTTTGCAGAACAAACTCTCTAGCATGATGAACAAGAATTTTAGGTAGGTCTTGGTCTTTACCATATAACTGTAATAAATGAGCAACAGCGAATTTCTTGTCTATCCAATACCTATGTCCATTGCCAAAACAATCAATGTGAAGATATTCGTAAGGAACACACATACCACGAAAATCTCCAAGAAGTTCTTGCATACCTGTACAGTCTGTTGCTACACAAGGTATGCCAATTGCCATCGCCTCTAACAAAGGCAATCCTAAACCTTCTGCTTTACTAGGGAGTAAGAATACATCTGCACCAGCGTATAGCGACCATAGTTGTGTAAAGTCCATTCCACGTTCAAAGATTAGCAGGTTCTTTGCTATTCCCAATACTTGTGCATAATCTCTAAGTTTCCAACCTACCATGTTATATTCTCTAGTTACCAGAGCATACCTGGAGTTTGGTACTTTCTCATTGAACATCTTGAAGATTTCCATACCAGCAGATAAGTTCTTTCTCTCTTGATTATCAGCTACAGTAAGGATTACGAATGTATCATCATCAGCACCAAATAAACTCTTGCGTACTGCTTTGCGTTCTTCCGGTGTAGGAAATCTCCAACTCTTTGTATCAATCCCTACCTCAATATACTCAGCGTTTACGCCTGCTTTCTTTGCTTCTTCTGTGCCAAACTTAGAGATAATTAGTGCTTTATCCATCCACATTAGTACCATTGCCCAAGAAGCACAAAGCGGGTCTGCTTCAATTGGCATAATGCCTACATACTTGAAAGGTCTATTCTGTAACTGTCTCAAGACTTGTTCTTGTAATGGAATATCTAGTGCTACTATCAGAACATCGAACTGCCACATATTCCATAAGTTCTGTATCATAGCAAAGACTTCTTGGAAATTAGCAGCAGGAATAAGAGAGAAGTTGAAGTGATGCTCCTCTCCACGATAACCTAACCCCAATACTTTTACTTCATGCCCTTTATTTACAAGACCTTCACATAGAGGAACAGATAAGTTCTTGTAGCCTGAACCACGACCATCTAGGTCTGAAAGGTAGACAATTTTCATTTTATTTCGTCCTGCTCATCATCCCAAGTTGTATACAAATCACTATGATCTAATTCAACCAATTCTGGATGGTTAAGCCAAGAAAATGTGTGATCGGTTTTTTCTCTCCAATGACGAATTGTAGTTACTTCATTAGTAGTTTCATCGCTATGATAAACAGGAAGATCGCCATACTTATCTTTATACTTAGTAAGTAAGTCAATAAGTTGAGATATTTTCATTTACGCAAGCCCCTCAATAAATCCATGATTAGTAACAAATACCCACTCACTACCTTTTAGTTCATCCAAACTCTTAGCACCAACATAGTAACACGCCTGTTCTATTGACGCTTTGATATTTGCCAGAACATCCTTTAATGCGCCCTTGCGCTCAACTGGCTTAGCAATACCTTCTACCACAAAATTCTGTTTGCCTCTCGCATGTTGAGCTTCCTTAGATGCCATACCTCGGTACGGAATACCAGGAGGGCTTTCGTTACAACCAGCAAGCATCGACCCAAGCATAACATAATCTGCTCCTAAAGCTAATGCTTTAATAATATCTCCGGTAGTTCTATGTCCACCGTCAGAAATCAGTACTACATCCTTATCCATACCCATTGGGTAGGTTGGTAACTCTTTCCAGATGCTAGAGATTGCATACGCCTGTGGAATACCTACGCCAATATTTACCCTAGTCGTACAAGCGAAACCAGAACCAACGCCAATCCTCAACATCTTTACACCAACATCTATATAACTTAGAGCGGCATGGAGAGTTACGATATTACCTGAAATAATGTACTTATATCCCAAGTCCTGTAGCAGTTTAGCAAAGTCTAGGTTTCTCTGTGTGTGACCATGAGCAACATCTATTACTGCTATCTGTTCAGGATTAATCTGTACACACTGTTTCAAGAAGTTCTTATCCATAGATGGAGATACAGCAATACCACCCGCCATCCTAGCACTTCTCATAATAGTGTCGTGATGTTCGTACCGATGGTGAATACCTAATCCACCATACTCCCTCATCTTCTGTACTACTTCAAAGTTAGTTACGCTATCCATAGGAGAAGAAATAACAGGTACAGTCATTTCATATCCACAGAACTTAGTAGTAATGTTTATATCTTCTCGTTCTGTATCAGAGTATTGAGGCACTAACGATATATCATTGAAAGTGAATGCTTGTCTATTATCGTACATCTGGATTATCAATAACCTCCAAAGTAATCTCATTACCAACTATGTCATACTTAATAGTAGACTTTTCTTCTGCCCAAATATGACGAATTTCTTCCCAAGAAACGGTAACTTTTCCTTCTGCTTTATTCCTAACTAACCAAACCATTAGCGCGAAAACAAAGTTTCTATTTTCTTCGTAATCTAAATCAAAAACGTTATACTTTTGTCTGGCATTAGGATCGAATGTTTTACCTGACATCAAGAACTCCCATCAGCGTGTTTATTAAATGTTGTATGATGCCAACAAACTAACATCATACCTTCTGGACTTCCTAAATGTCCGTAGTCTTTAGAACCTATGAATACAGCAGAAGAACCACAAGAACACATATAGGATGGGCCTCTAGTTTTCTTTGGCAACTCGAACACAAAATGGTTTCCATACGGTGCTTTACGAACAAATCCCTTATACTCAAGAACAAAGATAAAATCGTCTTTACTTCTCTGTATCTTTGTTCCATCATACAGAGTAACAGTATTCGCATCACCTTTGAATTTGATGATATTGAATGGTACAGGTTTACTCATACTAATCCACAAGTCTCAAGAATTGTCTGAACTCTAGCATCGAATGTGTGAGATAACACCGTGTTATAACCATTCTCAGCAATCTCATTTAGTTTGTCTGGATTTGCTAGAAGAAATTGTACCTGTCTCTGTGCTTCATCCAAATTATCAAATCCAAGATAGTCTCTACCTTCTACAAAGAAATGTGCTAAGTCAGGTACACGATTTGTTACCATCGCTAACTTCATTGCCATTCCCTCCCAAACTCTAACGGGGAGGTCTTGCAGACTAGACCAAGACAATGCTATCTTTGCTTTGTTATATGCTTCTCTGTTCTCATCAAACACTTCACCAATAGAGTAGTGAACAGAAATGCCTTTCTGTTGTAGTCGTTTTACTAGTTGATCTCTATGAGTGTAATGTAATCCAATCAAGCAACAATCATACTCTTTAGGAATATCCATAGGATAATAAATAGATGAATCATACGCATAAGGCAGGAAGATTTCACCAGCACTCATATAGTTTGATTGCATACAGAAATCAAAATCCAATGCCATCTTATTCGACATATAGTAGTGCTTCAATACATGAGGGTCTGTCTGTACTCTTGCTACAACCCTCCCTTTAGGTCTGTCAGCGAAACTAAATCCAGCATCTACCATCAAGAATAAATCAGGTTCCCAAGGAATAGCACCATTTATTGAACTGGATGGGGGATGTGAATTAAACCAACCTGGAGGTAATTGTAATGATGGAGGATGGACATACTTATCAGGCAGCGTCATTCCGTAGTTCCAAGGAATGTAGTTACCTGTATATGGGCCTGCTGTCCACAATTCTACATCTTCTCTGCGTTCCAATGCTCTCAAGAAGTACATGCCCATCGTCATCGGAAACCAAGCCTGGGTGAATGCTACCTTAATCATTAGACTTCTCCAAAACTGGAAAAGGAATTGCTGAAGATAATACTATAACTTCGTCTATGTCCAAAGGTTCATCACTTCCAACCCAATTAAAACTTGTTCTAGTTCCTACAGCACCTCCCCATCTACTAAATTCACATTGTCCAATAGTTATTGTATCGAAATACTTAATCCAATAAAAGTGACCTTCTTTTAATTCTTTCATTTTATAAATATCCTTCCAGCATCAAAGCAACTATCAATTCTTTTATTCCATCATCACCTAAGTTCATTCTAAATGGTCGTATCAAATCATTAACAGGACGATGGTTCTTATTATAATCTGCTTCATGCGCCGCAATGCGCTTCTTTACCTGATTGACTACTTTTCGCAGATTTTCCTTCCCTTCTTCGCTCATCTCAGCGTAACATTCATCGTAAATCTTATTATAGCCTTGCGCCATTTTATAGTCCTTTACTCTTGAAGAAATCTTCAAAGACCTGTACTACATACGCTTTCATCTCATCTGTCAGAGAAGGCTGTACCCCAATCCAGAACGCATTGTTAGTTAAATAATCTGTACCAATAAGACTTCCTGCGTGTTGGTATGGCATATTACTAAATGCCGGTTGTCTGGTTAGATTTCCACCAAAGAAACGCCTTGTAGTAATCTTATGCTCCTCCAAGTACATAATCAATTCTCTAGGAGTAAAGGGAGCAACATCCTTTACTATAATAGGAAATCCAAATGGGCTTGCGAAACCTCCATCTAACTCAACAACGAAATCAATATACTCAGAGTATTTGTCAAGTTCAATTAGATAATTATCGAAGTTCTCTCTACGAGCAAGCACATATTCATCAATCCTAGATAGCTGAGAATTACCTAATGCCGCTTGAAACTCTGTCATCTTAAGGTTATATCCAAGTCTATCAAAGATATACTTGTGATCCCATCCTTCAGGTAAGTCTTTTGTTTCCCATTCAAATCTCTTTCCACAAGTATTTGATTGACCAGGATTGCAGTAGCAAGACCTACCCCAATTTACATAACTATCTGCTATCGCCGCCCATTCAGGTAAGTTAGTTAGTACAGCACCGCCTTCACCCGATGTAATATGATGAGCAGGAAAGAAAGATAATGTCATTAAATTTGAGAATGTTCCAACAGGAAAATTATTAAACTCAGTACCTATGCTGTCGCATCCATCGGAAATTAGGAAGTTGAATAGCGGACTAATCTTACTTTCATCAAAAGGAAATCCTAATGTGTGAGTAAAGATTGCTCCTGCTATCTTATGTCCTAACTTATCTGATACTTCATACACTTGATCCATATCAGGAGTAAGTGTCTTTGGATCAATATCTACATACAACGGTATCTTACCTACTTGATAAATTGGAGCAACAGTAGTAGGAAATGCTAGTGCAGTAGTTAGCACATACCTAAAATCTGGAAAGTGACTATCTCGTTCTATCTTCTCTACTGCTGTAGACATGGCAACTAAACTTGCAGAAGAACCTGAGTTTGTCAATACTACATGACTTTTGATAAACTGCTTGCCAAGACTTCTACGAAACTTAGCGCATTGTTTACTGTCTGTGTACCATCTGCTGTCTACAACATCATGCAGAACTGCTACATCATCATCATGTATTACTTGACCAGAGACAGGAATAACTGTAACACCAGCAACGAATTTTTTCATTCTATAGTTTGCCTTCCCACTTCTCAATAAATTTCTGTCGATTTATCTTAGTATATTCCTGCCTATCAGGATACAAAGGATAAATAGTTGCTCCACCAATGTGCTTCAATTTACTCTTAGTTAATGCTTTTAGAATGTATCCTTTAGATACAGCCTCAGCAGATATATCACAGTCCTCGTAGTCGAAACGACCGTAGCGTAAATCAAATCCTCCAATATGTAACCAAGCACTCTTAGTGCAAGCAAGCAACCATCCATTAGCATAAGGAACAATTGTATTACCAATCCTATTCCATCCTGTGTCATGCCAGAGAACTTCTCCACCAAGAAAGTATTTTGGGTTTTCTTTCAAAAGGTCTACTATCTCTGAAACAAAATCATCAAAGATTTGTACATCATTCGACAGAAGAACAATTACTTCACCATTTGCTATGCTTGCTCCCCTATTCATCGCGTATCCGAAACCTTGATTTACTTCATTTTTTACATAGCGAATGAGATGCTTAGAGTTACTAAACTTCTGCCAGAACCCTACTCCATCATCAATCTCTCTATCCGTTGAAGCATCATTCACCATAATAATCTCACAGGGTTCATACTGTACTTTATTGTACAGTTCCATCATTCTCTGATGAGTTAGCGACCAGTTATTGAAGAAAGGCATTACTATTGATACTAACATGATATTTCTTTTCCAGAATATTCATCAACAAACTTTTTATTAATATATTTATTAGAAATTAAATCTTGCCTTCCATGCTCATCTAACCAAATCAAAAAATTTCCGCTAACATAGTCTTGCCAGCACACAGCAATTCCAGTATCACCAAACTTTCCTGAAGTCGTTTCGCCACAAACAACACATTTATCTAGCATACTTTATCCTTATAATCCTTCAACCCACCCAATATCTTATAAATCGGTACTTTGTTCTTCTCAGCAAGATTTACCTTTAGTCCACCTTTTACTGGTCTTGGTGCTACCCATCCAGGCACTTCTCTGTTCTTTACAGGTACAATCCACTTGCTGTTATACCCAAACACATTCGCTATCATTACAGCAAACTCGTATCTGGTAATAACTTCTTTACTAGCTATGTGCAGAACCTTCGGTAAACCCGAAGTATTTGCACACATAATCAATGCTTCTGCTAGATGAGGTACATAAGTTTGATTGCCTCGCAGAGAGTTAGTTACCTGTAATTCTTTGCCTTCTTTCAGATTAGACAGAACAAGTTTAGCGAAGTCGTGTTGTCCTGAACACCCACCATACAATCCAGTAGTCCTAACGATGATAGTATCTGCATTATTGTGGGTTTGTAGAAGAACCTCAGCACCTACCTTACTATATCCATAACCATTTACAGGATCAATCTTAGTATAAGTCTCTGCGTATGGGCCATCTCTACCATTGAAAATATAATCACTTGAAATGTGAATTAACTTTCCTTCAAAGATGTCTCTAAGATGTCCAACTCCCCATGTATTTACATAGAGTGCCTGCTTATATGTTTCATTATCTTCACAACCATCAACAGAAGTGAAAGCCGCACAATTGATAATTACATCTGGTTTCTTATGCAGAATTGCTAACTCAATCTCATCTTGCTTTGTAATATCACAATTGAGAGGTTCACAACCCATTCTTATTAGTTCACTACCTAGTCTACCTTGAAAGCCAGTAATTCCTATAATCATTATCTCTCCAAACTAATAGGTCATAACATCACGTTATGACCTATTATATACACGTTCTCACGATATGAACATTAGAGTTGGATTAGGATTTCCGAATATACTTCGTACCACCATAAGTAACGATTGCGCCTGCCGCTACTTGGAAAATCATCTTAATCAACTGTTGAATACCAGTAGCACTACATTCGGTAGCAGGAAGTCCTAAACCTTCTGCCCAACCAACACAACCTAAACCAAATACAACTAGACCAACTAATGCCGCCAATCCTAGAGTAACAAGTTGTTTGTGTTCGCTACTTAGAGCCTCAAATTTAGTCTTTACCCAAGGCACATAACTCAAAAGCAAAGACAGAACTACACCACTAGCAATAGAAAGAAATTCAGTCGTCATACCTTATCTCCTATACATTCGCTGTTGGATAAAAATCACCCGTACCATTCCATAAATTTACCTGCTGTTGGGTAGCAAGACTAAATACTTTGCTCTTGTTACCGCCACAACAGGTCTTGGTTATTTGAAGTATCTTATCCACATCTTCTGGTTTTACCCATCCCAAACAGACATTACGCTTCGTCATAAAGACATACTCATGCCCATTACCTAAACGAACATACTTACCTGTCGTTTGGTAATATTTTAGTGCTACATCTCCATTACTATCAGTTATCATCTTCGCTCTCGTGTTTCTTAGAGATAATCGAATACTTTACTTTCCTAAGCACTTCAGGATAGTTGGGAGGGAATAGCAATCTAGCAGATGAGTATGCTTTATCTACAGCGTGAACATCAAGCATATCCCATCGGCTTTTACCGTCTGGTTGTAGAGTAAATACTTTTCTTACTTCGTCTGTGGAAAAACGATACTTCTGACGGTTCTTATCTGAATCATCTATTACTTCAGTCTCATAACCGTAAGACACTAACGCCGCTATCAAATATAAATCGTTGAATTGTTTGCTCATATATTACCTATTTTTGGGTGGGGTTAGATGTTGTGGAAGTACACCCAACCCCACCATATTGAGGAGAATACTTAGATTATACTCTATTCAGGAGCCTTCTGAACTCTCAACTGTCCAACATCAGGTCTGATAGTTAGAGCATTGCTAGGATACAACCTAACATCTACATAATATCCAGACACAGGAATGTCTACATATCCACCACCACTAAAAGAGACATATGATCCAGTAACAATCCACTCAGTCTTTCCTCTAGTAGCAGGAGCCGCACTACCACTAACAAAGATCATAGCTTCAACTGTACTTCTAGCTTGACCATCCGTGTAGAGAGTTAGGTTCCAATCTAAAAGATAAGTTCCTACTTCGTTGATGATAATTCTGTCGTCATTCCAATCACAGTTAATCTCTCCACCAGAGTTTTCCATGTAGTTTTGGAAAGAGCCAGTAATCTTTGCCCATGTGGTAGCAGTAAACGCTTGACTAGAACCGGTATTAATATAAATACCACCCCATTCATGCGCCCATCCATGAGAAGCAGGAGAAAGAATAACCGTATTAGATACTCCAGCATTTGCCTCTACTACACTAGCAAAAGGAAGTCCTGCTGTTGGAAGTGTTAAAGTTTCATTCGGCAGAGAACCTTCAAACAACTCTGCTATATCGCTCCACGCATCGTTATACGATAACACTTCACCAGGAATTACACCAGGAGTATCAGAAGTAATCGCCTTACCTTCCAACGCTCTAAGCAATCTATTAATTGCTTCTGTAATATTGTATCTCGATCTAGTCATCTAAGACCTCCAATAAGACCTATACGTTAGGTTTATCCTAACAATTAGTATAATTTTACTACAAAAGCAGAGGCAGGTGCATGTTACTACACCTGCCTCGCATCTCACCACCTAAGCAGAGAGAGGGACTACATAGATTATAACTTAATATTACTTTGCATCATCCAACACTTCTTTTGCCTGTGATACCAATTCTTCAAGACACACTCTACACAACAGCGTAACATATGCTTGTTGTGAGGTATATTGAATACGTATCTCGTAAATTTCATTTGCTGGAGAATGTTCGCCATTTCCATTACAAAAATTAAGTTTTGACTTTTTTATTATTATCATTTTATCTTCCATCAGCCCAATCTTTTAATATATTAAAGATATATCGGAAATCTCCAGCATTAAACGCTTGAGGCAACTCATTCTCCTCTACCGCTAACTGCGACCAACTACCAGGAGGAGAATTTTCAAAATCATAGAAATAATGGGGTTTAGCATTTTCATCTGCCTCCTCACATCTATGAAGAATTTGAATTGGGCCATACTCTACTTCCCATTCAGCAGCATATTCACCCGCGTCATACAAAAAAGATACGACTGAATGAACTAAGAACATTCCATAGTGATCTTTTGGGTCTTTCTTCTGTCCACTCACTAATACATAACAATTAGGCTCATATTCATATTTGATAATTCTTTTTTGTATGTCGTTCATTTTCTATTCTCCTATACTATCTAATATACACCATAACTAATAAAATAAAAATTAGAGTAGGATTAGACTTATTTCCATAACTTAGAGCGAAACGCCATAATAGCTTCATCCTTGCTAGATGGAGAATGAATAGCGTGATGACACGACGAACACAGAAGAATTAAATTATCCAATTCATTATTTGATCTATTTCCATCTATATGATGAACCTGTGCGCGTCTATTATTACTCAACTTCTCATGACAAATTTGGCATATATAATTATCTCTATCTTTAATTACTAACTTTAATTCATTATTAAATTCCTTTGGATACGACTGCTCTACTCCTCCCCGCCACTTATAATTACTCTTTCCCTTATGAACATTATCAAATACGCCTCTTGCCCACATCTTCCTAGAAGCATTACCAATCTTTAGTTTCTGATCTTCAGGCATAACTCTTCCTGTATTTGCTTTTGATATTTTTCTTCCGGTTTCAACAGAAGGAACATGCCCCATAAGACGAACACTAATAGCCTGACCAAACTCTTTGGGGGAAATTAACACGATGTTATTTGGTTCTATATTAAGCATATTACCGTCTTTGTAAGACGCTCTAAATCCATCAGGAATATTTCCTTTGTGAGTTTCCCACCACCATCTTGCGTAAGACGTAGTTTTACGTTTTAGTGTATCAGGATCGAACCAATATACATAATAAGCGTTCTTAGTTTTATCCATAACAACTTTACCGCTTTCTTTGCCAACATATTGCTTGCCTTTTTGTTCTGCTTGCCAGAAACTAGAACACTCCCTCGAACAAAATTTTCCTAGGCCATTTTTAACTCTTGACCATCTAGCCCACGCATCTTTACCACAACGCTCACAAATAATCTTTACCTCGATATTTCTATTCTTTCCAATTCTCTGTTCGTAATCTGATAGTTCCATTTTATGCTCCTAAAATAAAATACTCTCCATAGTTTTATCTATGGAGAGTATATCATTCTATGCGCTACTTGTCAATACACAAAACAGACTATTATCCAACCATAGTACAAGTCGAAACCAAACGTCCTGTCGTTTGAGTAGTGTATTTCCCGTGAGCGCAACACATCTTAATGACAAGAGCAGTTGCCTTCCAAACTTCAAACGCAATCGCAGTACAACCTGGAATAAGGTCATTCAGCGACAGAGGAATTTGGGTAGTTCGGTACACCAATGGATCGCCATTATGCGTCATACGCATTGCCCACAGATCACTCTGGAAGGCGGCTGAAGTATGAGCAGTTCTGCGGAAGTTAGCATCAGCAACCACATTCAGTCTGCCAATACCAGTATTCACAAATCCAGAGAAGTTGAAGCCTGGAGTAATGCGATCACCACTTCCAATGCTAATCTGCTGTAAGCCAGATGCGCCTAACTGCCAGTATGCAGCCATCATCTCTTGAATAGTCTGAGGATGCCCAAAGATGGTAGTGGGTTTAGCACAACCTTCACTCAGGAAACGATCAAACGCATCACTAGAGAAAGTACCAGATGCAGTATTGCTGTTGGTGTGCATAGTGCAAGATTGGTTGGTTGCCCAATTCTCAAACCCATCAAATTCGAGGGAGTTACCATTGGAATCGCCATTAACCAACAGAGCATCTTCACCATTCAGAACCAAAGTCATCGCAAGGCGAATTTCTTTAGCTTTCAGGTCAGCAATAGCCTGTTTCTGGAACGTACCCATATCTGCTCCACCAGGAAGTCCCTGACCAGCAGGGAACGGGCCGTTGAGCATATTGATACCATATCCAGCACCAACACTTGCCGCAGAGTGCATAATGTCACGGATGCTAAGAGTTTTCTTTGCACCAATGTTCTTGATGTCTACATGATGGTTAGCACCGTCATGGGTATATTCAGTCGGGCATTCACCATCCAAGAAAGCAAGATAGTTACTGCCTGACGTTAGAGCCAATGAAGTCATTTCCCGCCAAGTGTAAACACTCAGACCAGTCTTGATTTCGGGAATAGACATAACCATGTTGACTTCCTCGCACAAAGCGAGAACTTCCGTCTGATCCAAAGGATTTGGATACTGAGCGGCAAAGTCAGCAGGTTGGACATAAGTTGCCGGAAACAACGCAGGATCGGTTGCTCTCGACACGAAACCGGGTTCACCTTCACCAAGGTTCAATACCGGTTCACCAGTAATAGGGTTCATTAGAAACCTCCAATTTCAAGTATAGAAATCTTAGTTCCTAATATTAGATAAACGCAACCTATACGTTGCTTACTAACATAACTAGGATGTTGTGCTTGTTTGTGTTACATGCACATTCAAAACTCTAACGGTTCAAGCCTACAGATTGCTCTGCTAGTTGCTGAATACTCAAGGGCTTATTGGAGTAATCCAAGTTTGACCGTTGAATATCAGCAGGATTAAAACTCCTACGCTGAGGAGAATTAACTGGATTAGTAACTGGTTTGTTCTGTTGAATAAGCAGGTCTAGTTTCTGCGCTAACGGTTGCAGAGCCTCACTAAACGCTTTCACCATATCAATACCAGTATTGTCTGACTTCGCTACTTCTTCTGCCTGTGCAGTTGCTTTCAGAGTGGAAACAAGATAACTTCCAAGTTGATTGAAAGGCTCTTGGATCATCTGAAGTTTCTCGCTAGAAATAGCATCAGACTTGTAAACCTCATCATACTGTGCTTTGAAAGTCTCGAAAGCCTCATCAAGCACATGAGCAGGCTTAGTAGGAACAGTAATGGATGATTTGATTTCAGCAATAGCAGACAAAACTTCAGAGAAATCAACTACTTCTGACTTCATCTTTTTCTTCTTATCGCCACAGCCTTCCTCTTCCATATCTTCCTCATCCTCATTGTCAGAAACCTCTTTTTCGTCTTTCTTTTTAGTCTTAGCTTCCTCAACAACGATAACTTCTTCGTCATCAGACTTGACAATAAGTGCTTCTGACTTTCCTACAAGTTTCGCCTTCTCATCCAATTCATCCGCAAGTTCATCACCAATAATTGAAGCGGCATCTTCTTTTCTAGTTGTCATCGACCTATTTACCTCCACATCAGGATCAATTGTCGTGTCTCTGTTCATCGGAACTCTGGTCATAGCAAGATGAACTAACAATCCTTTGTAAAATGCTCGACCAGCGTATTCGCCCTCTTTAATCTCTCTAAGGCATTCAGGACAGACATCATCCAATGATTGTCTATCAAACATAAATCCATTAGACTTATGTAAGTGACCGAAATCTAAGAAGCCAATAGATACTCTAACTTTATTCTCTACCGCTTCACCTTTCTTAATCTTCTCTAAATCATCGCAAATAGATTTCCAGCAGGCAGTACCAAGTTTCGTATCAAACATTCTGCCTTTGGCTTTTAGATACGAACCATCTACATAAGTAGCATCTACAACGCCTGGAACTGCTTTACCATCTAAGTCTGTGTAATGGCTTACAGACAAGTAAGGCATTCCACCTTCCCAAAAGTCGCTGCGATATTGCTCTGGAGCAAGTTCGTTTGCATCTATTCTCTGAACAAAATCAGAGAACAGTTCCAAAGTCATGTTATCGCCAGCAAGATCGTTGGATGTGTTACTCGTATCTGCTCTCCAACGCTTCTCACCCGTTTTCGGGTCAATGTATGCTTTCTTAATTGTTAGATATTGCTCAATTAAAGCGGTCACTTTATCTCCATTACTCTAAACTTAGCATCCCATCCAATTGTTATCAGGTGCATTACAAATGCAGAGATTACACCTGTTAGAAAGTAGGAAACTATTACTGCGAACATATTATAGTTTAGAGGAATTATCGTTTGTTGGGCTACTATCGCTAGAAAGAAGTAAACCCACGTTCCTAGACAAAAATCACACCCAAATAATTTCTCCAGATATTCCTTCAATAAACCTTTCCTACTTTCAATAAACCAATGAATAGGAGGGAATATCTGGATCGTCCAAATGAGCAGCTTTCCTACCAGTAAATATCCAAAATAGTAAAGTACCACTTACACTTTCTTCACTAAAATGTAAAGCATCAAGTAACCTTCAGGGATCATTCCCAAATAGTGACTGTTGAACATTTCATAACCCTGTTCCAACCATACACTAATATGAGAATCAACAGTTGCTCCACTAAAAGCCTGTGCGTTAGTATCTTCCATACCTTTAGAAATAACGCGGATAATTTGATGTACTTGCGTTGCCATAGTTATAGTTTCTCCAGTATCCTTAATTAGTCTCGGTCGTGCCATTGTCATTATCTCCATTTGTCATATCTTTTATTATATCAGAAATTATGTTCTCAAATAACCGTACTACAGCATCTACATATCCGTCAATAGATAACTTCACATAAGAGAGAACATTAGTGTTGATTAGATCATCAGGACTATCATAAGTAGGATTATCTAACACGAATTTGCGTGTACCAGAGATAACACCCTTACCAACAGCATCTAAGATGTGTCGTTTGAAATCTCCAACATATTCAATTGCCTTAGACTCTAAATTCGTTACATCCATAATCTCTGTGCTATCAATTACATTAGATTTACCAGAAATGAAATCATCTGTAGAACGCTCTAAAACACTCAACCTATATTCTTGATACATCCTAGTAGATGTTTCTCTAATCAATTCTACTTCAGGGAACTCTACATAATCAGAGAAATCAAACTTCATGTTCGATAAGGTAATCAAAGTAATATCAGGGATTACTTCTTCAGACTTTCCCATCAAAACTTCGTCATACCAATAATCCCATTGTGGTAACACTTCATAATCCAATGCACCAGAAACTAAATCTACTTCTGCTTTGATGAAAGTAAAGTTACGGTAGATATTACGCAATAACACCGTGTTATCTACGTTCTTCACATTGCGAATAATTTGGCTCTTTACTTCACCATGCCCACCACCACTAGGAGCAACAGGTTTACCTAATGCTGTAGGTCGTTCTGCTGGTTTCTTCTGTGCATCCATCTGTGCGGCAATTCTGTCTTTCGCTTCTTTAGGTAATGCTTCAGGAACAGAAATAGTAATCAATCCATCTGCTATCATCTGCTGTCTACCCTCTTCAGGAGTAAACATACCTGATGTAATCATCTGGTTCCAAGCAGTAGAAGTAGCAAGTCTAGCCCTACCAAGAGACACGCTTAGTTCATCATCCAAGTCAATAAACTTGAACTCCAAGTAATCAGGCAACATCCTATCAAAGAATAACTTTACCTTCTTCTTTAGTCTAGCAAAACCAGTTCGCCTAGTCTGTCTCTCTTGTCGAATAGTTCCTGCTAAAGTCTCTCCACCAGAACTTCCAGCAGAGATACCAATATCGGATGTAGTCATTCCGTATCCAGCAGTTACTAGAGAACTGTATCGTGCTAATGCTTTGTCAAACATTAGATCAGTAGGATTTCTAGTAAACGGTATCCAACTTACAGGTTTCTCGTGTTCATACAGGACAGGAATTTTGAATGGGTCTACTCCACCTAACATATCTCTCCAAGACTTTACCCATTCTTCAGCACTAGGCTTTGCCATATCCCCTAAATCTAAGATACCAGCAGCAGGAGTATCTAACAAAAGATTAGCGTAATAAATATCGCCACGATTAAGAAGTTCGAGAGATAGATAAATCTTTTCAGGTGGAGCCATGCCCCAACCTTTTCTAACAATCTCTCTACGAGGCGAGAAATACAATCTATTAATCGCATAGTTAGGGAAATAAACAGTCTTTATTAGGTTCTGTTTAACCTTCTGTCCAACAGGGTAATCGTTATTTAGAGTTGGGAATAGAGTTGCGCCATCCAGCAGTTCCAACCATAAAATCTTACCATTAGGAGCATCCCCTTCTCTACCAATCTCAATACCTGCTCCAAAAGGAATATCCAGTAAATCCCCAACTATCCAATCAATGATTTCTGTCCAATCAAAATCACCGGTATTCTCAAAGAACTTTTCATAGTAATTAATCTCTGTTCTGTTCTCATCTCTCTTAGTGCTGTCTCTAGGTTCAATCTTCCAATCCAGAGCAATAATATTAGCAATAAGAGTTTCACGACAAGCAACAGCAAGAGGTTGGCGCATTACGATACTACGCCATACATCAGCGTCAATCCAGCCTGGGTTGCTGAACATTGGTAACAGCCTATTCAAGTACATAGGAATATCTATAGAACGCTGATTTTTCTCTCGGCTAGGCTCAGGGGCTGTGGTCTTAATTCTTGTCATGGTTTCTCATGTAATAGAAATAGGATAAGTTTAGATAAATTATACACCAAAATAAACGGATCGCACCCGCTAGTACCAGGATTATTAGCGGGTGCGTCCACAACAAAGAGGGGAGAGGAGTCTTACACCATGCACTTATAGTGTATCAGAATAAATAAAATTGTCAATAGTTAAACTTTCATAAATGGAATTGATCTCCAGCGTTTCACCGGAGCAAGTGTATGTCTAGCACCAGAGATGCTGTCTATCTTATCATCATGCCTACCAATAGGAAATGACGATAATTGTGTAAGAAAAGGTTCTATCCATAATCCCGCTACTAAGAAGATTTCTCCTCTATTCGCCTCAGCAAACCAAGTGTTTGCTCTCATAATCTTATCGCCTAAGTCTCTAGGATTATGTGGTTCTACAGTCTGCCAACTAGGTAACTCAGTACGCACAATCTTAGCAAGTTCGGCTACCTGATTAATGCCACCACTTCCAGGCTCTTGCTCAATGTAAATCTTTACTGCTGGCCCATCTTTAATTGCTATCTCTAAGATGTTACGCTTAATATCTTCCCATTGCCAGAAACCAGATACTTGATCTTCGATAAAGAATGTGTTGTGGATAGGATCATGGATAAAACTCATTAACGTTCCGCAGGTTTCATCAGGATCATTAGTTTTCTTACCGGAGGCAATCTTTCTCTCACTAGCCGCTAAATCCCAATAACGTACTCTGCCTCTTACACCTGCTGGTGGATACGGAACGATTTTCCCATCAAACCATGCTCGATTACCCAACACACCGCCGTAATCTACAAACTCACCGTATAGTTCCTGCTGTCTCAGCCATCCAGCAGGATAAGCGGCAAGCAGTTGAGCATAGAAACCTGGGTCTAAGTGATCTTTGTTATCATCAATCGTTGTGTAAATTGTCTCTACTAATGCTTTACCTCCAGAGATTTCGTTGAAAGCAACTAACGCTTCTTCTGGAATATCTTGCTCTACAAAGAAACGATAACACCAATGGTCTTTACCTCTAGGAGTAGTAGTTACCCACGCTTGAGGGTCTTTTCCTACACGAACAGAAGCAACAGCGATTTGCCATGCTTCTCCGGTTTCATCTCTACCTGCTTCGTCATACCATAACCAATTGATATTAGGGCCTCTAGCACTATCTGAGTCCTTTAGACCCTTACAGATAACTACTGCTCCATTGTTGAACACCAACTGAAATGGTTGATTTGGAACCCAAGATGGGTTTGCTCTGTGCTTATGTTTAGGAGTTACTAAATCCCAAGGTATCCATTCTCTAAACTCAGGCCACGTTGAAATCTTAAAGTTTTCAAAGTCAGGATTTAGCACAGCACCAGAAAGACCTTCTGCTATCTTTCTTCCTGCTTTCTGAGAACCCATAGCCGATTTTCCAGAACCTCTACCAGCAAAAGCAGCAGAAAATCTAGCGTCACTAAAGATAAACTGTTCCTGCTTTGGATTTGGTATAAACGGCTTACCTTCTCGATTATTAAAACATCCCCACTTATTTATTGGAAAAACAATGGTTTTCTTAATTCCTATTAATTCATCCCGCAATTCAGCAGGAATAGGTAAACCTCTAGCTTTTAATTCAGCTAGATACAGACGTAATTTCTGTGCTGTCTTAGCGTCATTCGTCTGAAACGTCATAATCCAAGTCGCTGTCTAGCAGTTTCACACGCAACTTCATCCACATCAATACCAATAAAGTTTACGCCTTTATTCCTACAAGAAATTCCTAGAGTTCCAGAACCAAAACAAGGGTCTAACACGATGTTATCTGGATACACAAACTTCATACAGTATTCAGACCAAGACAAATCCTGTTCCCATTCGTGATGCTTCTTATCTGGTTGTGCAGTAATAAAACCATCAACAACAAAACCACGACCTGTCGGCCACTTATCTTTTACCCACCAACCAACAGGTTTCCAGACAACTTCTATACCCATTGCCATTCTAGGATGCTGGTCACTCATCTGCCACATACAACTCATCCAACGCCATTTTAGGTGCTTACTTACTTCTTCAACCACAAAAGGAACATTATAGTGTGGAATAATTGTAAGAAAACTTCCTCCAACCTTCAATATTCGTTTTGCTTGTTCTGCTATTGCTGGATAAAGATATGCGTACTTCTTAGGATATGGTGGGTCTGTAATTATTGCATCAATAGAATTGTCTGGAATTTCCTTCATAACTTCCAGACAATCTCCGCAGATAACTTTGTTTATAAAATCAATCGGATAAATCATCGTTTGGTTTCATATCAGTTATAGGACTACTGGTAACTAAATCCGTCAATTCTGCTACTAACTGTTCATCACTCAAACTCAACAGACGCTGCGCAATCTGAGGCGCACCTACAGCACCACGCTCAATCTCTAATCCCTCTACTAGCAGTTGAATAGCATTTCTAGCACCACCAACACCATTCTGCCTTAGATACTCTAAACCCATATTTTGCATTTCTAATGCAACTTTAGCGTGTCTCTGTAGCATAGCAATCTTTTCTGCTACCAGAGTAATAGATAAATTCTGAGATACTTCTTCGTCAAGAGAAAGCGACTGTTCTGTAAAATTATTTCTTATTAGGTTGGTCAGGACATTAACAGTTGGAACATTTCCGTTGATTGGGTCTGGTTCTGTAATCATTGGTTGTAAGCGTCTAGCATTAGGCTTTCCGCTTTTATACCAAATAGCAAAGATACTCTGAACATAACTATCAGAAAAGTCATTGTGATGTGGACTGTGATGAGCCATTCCCGTTGGCATACTCTTCTAACCTCTGATCTCGTAATTGACGTAGTATCTCAGCAAAGTTACGCGTTCCAAACCTATGAACATCGTTATGACACTTTACACAGAGCGGAACTCTATTTTCTTCTTCCCACCAATCATTAGGACGTAACGATTTAGGGACAATTTCATGCACAGTTTTAGTCGGTCTGCGACACCGAACACACTTGTACCTGAATTTCTCAAGGATAGCTTGCGTAGAGTTTTGGGTATCGGACTTTGTAGATTTCACGGACACTCGGATATTGATATGGTTTATATTCCTCAACCCATTTTGTAAACGCAGTAGCAGACAGAAAGTGCATACCTCGCTGTGTCATAAATGCCCAAAATTCTTCGTCATTCATCGAGCGATATGCCTCTTGATACATAGGCGACACATGCTTATCTGCCTCACCACTGACAATTACACGGGCTTCGTCAGGGTGGAACAGCAAATATTTCCAGGCATTGTATCGGATTGTTACGTGCGCCACACCTAGTGACTTAGCAGCTTTCGGCGCAGAACCATATTCCAGCCAAGCATCCAGACATTTCTTACGCCATTGATCATCATCGAAATGCCTATAACCTAAAATACTCATATTTTCTCCAGAAGTCGTATAGTTTTGATACAGGTGAGCATATATTACAGCAAAGATTTAGTCTTGTCAAGCCCTGAAAGATTAGTGTTAGATTAGAAAATGACCAATTTTCTCTAAAAACCTTGACAAACTCAAATAACAATATAAACTATATAACTAGATACAGGTTGATTATAATATATATTATTAAGTACTTGGTTAGTAATATAAAGAATTATATATAATTCAGAGATAATATATAATTACTTAAGGAGAATTAAAGAATTGACAGTATTAAATGACTTATGGATTAAAAAATTAGGTAGTGAATTACTTATTAATCCTTACAATCCTTTACAAGTAAATCCTGCTAGTTATGATCTATGTCTTGATAGTAATTATATAGATTTAGCTACTGATGAAAAAGTAAAGTG
>Ga0209492_1000008_pt1 | contig 75450 bp, 62 predicted proteins | sample PPLLak12cMay2015_FD_187253 | JGI IMG/M metagenome (GOLD analysis project Ga0209492, IMG submission 187253) | Freshwater sediment microbial communities from Prairie Pothole Lake near Jamestown, North Dakota, USA - PPLs Lake P7 Core (1) Depth... | ecosystem: Environmental > Aquatic > Freshwater >... | reverse complement strand
AACTGGACCAACAGGACCTACAGGTGACATCGGGTCAACTGGATCAACTGGACCTACAGGTGACATCGGGTCAACTGGATCAACTGGATCAACTGGATCAACTGGATCAACTGGACCTACAGGAGACATCGGGTCAACTGGATCAACTGGACCTACAGGAGACATCGGGTCAACTGGATCAACTGGATCAACTGGACCTACAGGAGACATCGGATCAACTGGACCTACAGGAGACATCGGGTCAACTGGATCAACTGGACCTACTGGTCCAACTGGACCAGGTGGTTTCACTGGGTCAACTGGATCAACTGGACCTACAGGAGACATCGGGTCAACTGGAAATACGGGACCTACTGGTCCAACTGGACCTGGTGGTTTCACTGGGTCAACTGGTCCAACTGGACCTGGTGGTTTCACGGGGTCAACTGGACCTACTGGTCCAACTGGACCTACTGGACCTGGTGCAGGTTTTACTGCAAATATATCCTCACCATCATATGGTGAAGCATTGATTTATGGCACTGGTGCCTGGGTTAATCAAAATCAAGCACTAGTATGGAAAGATTTATTGAGTCCAGTAACACTCAAAAATGCTAGTAATGATCCAAATTTCACTTTATATAAGGGGGTACAATTCGCTTATTCGTGTCGTAATGTTGGGACAACTGAACTATTTTTTATGTTCCATATCAATCATGATTGGGCAATTGGTACACCAATGTACATACATTTACATCATAGCACAAATGCCGCTAATGAAACAGGTAGAGTCGTGTGGAACGTTGAAAGTAATTATGCTAAACGTGGTAGTACATTTGCAACGGATATAACTGGACCTGTTATTACTTATGTATTTCAAGGTGCAACCGACCAGTATAGACACATTGTAACAGAAGTCCTCTTTGCCCAACCAGGAGGGGGTACATACTATATCGATACAGTTAACCTAGATGTAGATTCGTTGATTTTTGTTAAATTATCACGAACAACTGGGACCACAGTACAAACATATACTGATAACATTGTTAATTCGGTCAATCTTTTCGCTTTCACAATGGATATTCATTATCAAGCAGATAAGTTGGGAACCATCAACAATGCGGCACCTTTCAATACACCATAAATCTAAAGGTTCTTTGGTCAAACAATTAAAATGTAATTTTTTAAAATTTAACAATTTGATTGAATCAAATTGTTAAATTTAAATTTATAAATTGTTAAATTTATGCTCATATTATTTTAAGTTTATGGAAAAATTATACTCCTAAGTAAGGCTTAGATGTATTACACCAATGGCCTGGTATATCATAACCTGTACGACCATAAAGTTGCCGATGCATGGGTCCACAAATCAATGGCGTATTTGGATTGGGTGGGGTCTTTAGATTCGTTTGACAATCACCAGGGATACAACCACGCCCATCTGCCGACATACATTCAACTTCACCAGTTGCACTCAAATTGACTGGGAAATTAACTCCAGGAGCACAGACCCATCTCTGCTTATTTAATTCTTTCTTAGCAGTATAACACCAACCTGAGGTCTCGTTTCCAGCACACACTAAGGGTTTCAGATTAGCAGGAGGGTTGGCCACCTTATCCATACATCCAGTTCCCCACAGACAATCAGTCGCGTTAAGAGACATACACTGAACCTTATCCGATGCATCAAAACCAACTGGTGTATCAATTCCAGTAACACACTTCCAATCATACTTAACGGTTGGTTTAACGGTTAGACTTTGATTATCAAAATACGCAATGGCTTTATTGGGTGGTTGTACGACATATGCCATATTACCAATTGGATTATTAATATCAATAGCTTCAGAAACATATGTCGTGTTCATATTAGAATCAATAATACCAACAACCGCTCCATTAATTCGGTCTTGACAACAATCCACACGATTATAAATCACCACTTTAGTAATGGGATAGTCGTTACCTAAATCAATCTGGACCCACGCTTGATCCTGACCAGTACTATGAACAAAATTGTTAGGATTTCCATCCACTAAATTACTTGGTGGGAACTGCCGCTCATCGTAGACGCTACTTTGTGTCACTGTCTTATTAAGTGCAATATTAGTCTGACCATCTGTTGAGAAGACCTGAACCTCTGCCAGATTTAGAGGTCCGACCACTGGAAGTTCAATCTTAAGATAACGACCTGTTCCTGGTGGCGCTACTCCTGCGGCTGAGGGAGCCTCACCTGTGTAATAGTATGCCATATCATTAACAAAAGTAGGTGTCTTGGTAGTATCATCTTTCAACCAACAATGTTTGTTATTTTGGACCACAAATCCCTTACAATTCTGTGTCTGATCACATGCACTCTTACATGTGTTAATATCACCATCCATTTCCTTAATGTCACCTTGTGATGCATAATTAGTCTTCGGTAGTATCTTGTAAACACGAGCTGGCCCTGGTGCTGGTGCAGTGATAGCTGTTTTCTTAGGTAATCTAGTACAATCACGATTAGTTTTATCAATAGTATTGGCTTGTGTACAATCCGCATCACTTAAGCATCGCTGGTCTCCAACACGGCAATAATCGTCCGCACCAGCACATTCATCACTGGCCACACATTTAGCCCATTTCTTAATGGTACCCTTAACCGCAGGTTGAACTGTATTACACCAATGAGCTGGGTTTTCATAACCAGGACTACCGTAAATAGAATTGTGCATCTCTCCACAGACCAGTGGCTTCACTGGAACTGGAGGACTCTGAAGATTCACCGCACACCCACCAGGGATACAACCATGTGCATCAGCTGACATACATTGGACATCACCACTTTCATTCAAACTAACAGGATAATCAAAACCTGGAGCACAGACCCAGTTATATTTAATCAATGGTTCAACAGTCAGACTCTGGTTGGCAAAATAAGCTATTTCCTTATTGGGTGGTTGAATAACATAAGCCGAATTACCAATTTCATTATTGAAGTTAATAGCCTCTGAGATAAAGGTTGGATTGTTATTTGAATCAATCACTGATACAAAGACACCATTGATTCTATTTTGGGAACCATCGACACGGTTATAAACAACAATCTTGGTAATAGGATAATCAGCTCCTAAATCAATCTGCATCCATCCCTTATCAGCACCACTGGTATGAGCAAAATTAGACAAGTTTCCATCCACTAGATTACTGGCTGGGAACCTAGTAGCATCATAGAAACTGGATTGTTTGACTGGTTTATTGAGTGCCAAATTGGTCTCACCATCGGTCGAAAAGACTTGGACTTCCGCTGGATGAAGAGGCCCGATAGCTTGTAATTCGATTTGAATATAACGACCAGTACCTGGAGCCAATGCTGGAATCTTAGCAGCAGCAGATGGTGCGGTTCCAGTATAATAATATGTCAAGTCTTTATTATAACTTGGTGTTTTGGCAAGGGCATTCTTTAACCAACAATGATTACGGGTGTCCCATCTGATGAAACCTCGGCAACTAGGTATCTTATCACATTCCTTTTGACACGTTGCCACATCACCATCAATATCTTTAATATCTCCTTCCCCTGCATAATCAGTGGCTTCTAATTTCTGATAAGTCTGCGGCTGAATAGGTGGTGGAACGGCTCCTTTATAATAAAAGGTCACTTGATCATTGGGTGCTCGCGTATTACTCTTCTGGTCTTTGAGCCAACAATCATTGCCAACACGAGCAAAACCAAGACACTCCTCACTCGTATCGCATTCAGTCTGGCATTGCTCTAATGTCCCATTGACATTTTTAGTATATCCTGGTAAGTAATCCATCTTCTCTATGATACCATAGGTGGTTGGAGGTGGTTTTTCACCTTTGTAGTAAAATGTCACTGGATCACTTGGAGTTCGGGTACCACTGGTCTTATCTTTAAGCCAACAAGTATTGTCAACACGAGCAAAACCAAGACATGCTTCGTTAGCATTGCACTCGGCTTTACATTGATCTACGGTCCCAGCCACACTCTTAAAAGCGCCTGGTAAATAATCAGTTTTCTCTAAAATACCATATGGGGTGGCGGCCAGTCCATAACACCCTTTCTTATGTTCCAGATCAGGTAAGGTGGCCCACAGTTTAGAATCAGTGATTAAACTACTCTTAGTTGCCTTCCTTCTGTTATCATCCCACCATATTGCTGTGGTACAGCCAGCATCGTTCCAAATCTTTTGATAACATTCATCGCTCAGATTGGTTGCGGTCTCGGGTACCTTATCAAAATTAGCTTGGGTACAGGTCTGACCTGTAGGGACAGGTACTAGGTCTTGATTCACAAAATAACTAATTGCCTTATTTGGTGGTTGCAATACATAAGCGGTGTTACCAATTCCATTGTTAAAATTAATGGCATCAGAAACGTATGTCTGGTTATAATTAGAATCAGTCACCGAAACAAATGCCCCGTGAATTCTGTCCTGACAACAATCCACACGGTTATAAACCACTATCTTAGTAATCGGATAATCCTCTCCTAAATCAATCTTCATCCAGGCTGGATCCTTATCATTGGTATGAGCAAAATTAGCCAGATTGCCATCCACCAAATTACTAGCAGGATAATTCACCGCATCTAAGACACTACTTTGCGTAACTAGTTTATTACGTGCCAAATCAGTCTTACCATCGGTTGAAAAGACTTGTATCTCTGCTAGGTTTAGAACACCGACAACAGGGAGCTTAATTTGAATATAACGACCAGTACCTGGTGCTTTAGCTGCAATAATGCCGTAGCAACCTTTCTTATGTGTTTCATCTGATAAGGTAGCCCACAGTTTAGAATCTCTGACTAAGGATTCCTTAGTTTGAGTCTTGAGCCATTCTACTGAATTAGTGGTTGGTGGTTCAGTGGTACAACCAGAATCCGCCCATATTTTCTTATAACACTCCATTGTCAGATTTGTTGCTGTTTCTGGAACCTGGTCAAGATTGGCAACCGTACAGGTTGGGCCTGTGGGTTTGGGAATCGTTTTGGGCACTCTGGTACAGTCACGAGTGGTATTATCAATAGTATTAGCTTGAGTGCAATCAGCATCACTCAAACAACGCTGGTCACCTTGACGACAATAATCATCAACACCTTCACATTCATCACTGGCCACACATTTACCCCACTTCTTAACCACTCCTTTAACACCAGGTTTAACGGTATTACACCAACTAGTAGGATTATCATATCCATTGTTACCCCACTCAATTTTATGCATTTCTCCACACACTAATGGTTTAATGGTTCGCGGAGGCACCTGGATATTCTGTTGACATCCAGGAAGGCAATCATGAGCGTTAGATGACATACACTGGACGTCACCTGTTTCGTTCATACTAACTGGACTATCCAATCCTGAAACACATTTCCAGTTATATTTAAACGGTAACTTAGGAGCCATGTCTTGATATGCGAAATATTTAATAGTCTTGGTAGGAGGTTCAATGACATAGGCAGCATTACCTGTCTCATTAGCATAATTGATTTTATCAGACATAAAGGTTAACTTCTGATTACTCGCAAAAATAGACACAACCGCTCCATTGATTTTATCCTGGCAACAATCCACACGGTTATAAACAACGATCTGGGTAATAGGATAATCGGCTCCTAAATCAATCTGCATCCACCCTTGATCCTTACCACTAGTATGAGCAAAATTAGATAGATTACCGTCCACTAAGAATTTACTGGGGAACTTGTCTTGATCCAAGAAACTACTCTGTGTCACTGGTTTATTGAGTGCCAAATTTATCTTTTCATCAGTTGAAAAGACACGCACCTCTGCAGGATGTAGAGGACCTATCTCAGATAGTGAGATTTGAATATAACGACCTGTACCTGGGGCAATCGCTGCTTCTGAAGGAGCCTCACCAGTGTAATAATATGTCAGCTCAGGGGCATAAGTTGGAGTCTTGGTAGTAGTATCCTTTAACCAACAATGTGTATTCGCTTTACTAACAAAACCCTTACAATTAGGCGTCTGATCACACTCTTTTTGACATGCTACAACATCACCATCCAGATCCTTAAGAGTACCTTGATCGACATAATCAGTGCTTTCTAATTTCTTATAAACACGTGGTTCAATGGCTGCGGTTGATGGAGCAGTTCCAGTATAATAATAAGTTTGAACAGGGTCAAATTTAGGAGTCTTTGCTTGATTATTCTTCAACCAGCAATGAGTATTCCCTCTAATAGTAAAACCTTGACACTCTGGTGTCTTATCACATTCTTTCTGACATATGTTGACATCACCATCAATATCTTTGATGTCACCTTGCCCTGGATAATCAGTACCATCTAATTTCTGATACTGTCTCGGCTTAACTGCTGCGTCTGATGGAGCGGTACCTGTGTAATAATACGTTAACTCTGGATCATATGATGGCTTCTGTGTGGTATCATCCTTCAACCAACAATGGCTGTTGGCTTTACTGACAAATCCCTTACATCTAAGTGTCCTATCACACTCTGTTTGACACACAGTGACATCACCATCGAGCTCCTTAAGATCACCTTGACCACTATAATTTGTAGCATCTAATTTCTGATAAACACGCGGTTTAGTGGCTGCATTTGAAAGAGAGTTTCCTGTGTAATAATATGTCAAAGAAGGATCATAATTTGGAACCGTTGTAGTATCATCCTTCAACCGACAACGTGTATTCGCTTGACTGACAAACCCTTTACATTTAGGAGTTTTATCACACTCTTTCTGACAGGCCGCAACATCACCCTCGATTTCCTTAATATCACCTTGACCCTCATAACCTGTGCTCTCAAATTTCTGATACACACGTGCTTCTACTGCTGCTGCTGAAGGAGCAGTTCCTGTGTAGTAATATGTCAAATCTGGTGAATAATTTGGAACCTTAACCGTATTATCCTTTAACCAACAGTGTGTGTTGCCTTTAATCATAAAACCTGTGCATTTGTCAGTCTTATCACACTCCTTTTGACAAGTGTCCAAATCACCGTCAAGGTCCTTAAGATCACCTTGGCCTTCATAATCGGTTTTCTCTAATTTCTGATAAACACGTGCTGGTACTACGACTACTTCAGGTTTGGATTCTTGTGCTCCATAACAACCTATCTTGTGCTGTTCATCTGGTAAAGTAGCCCACAGTTTAGAATCTTGGATTAAAGTACTCTTAGTTTGATTTTTAGACCAATCACTGATCATAGGTTTAGTAGTACAACCAGAATCTTTCCATATTTTAGCATAACATTCATCACTCAAATTGGTCGCATCCTCTGGCACTTTATCAAAATTAGCCATTGTACATTGAAGACCTGTCAGGGTTCCTGTAGGGGTTCCAACAGGGGTTGTTTCTGCTTTAATAATTGGTTCTTCTGTTCCATAACAACCTTTCATATGGTTTACATCCTTTAAAGTAGACCATAATTTGGAATCCTGAATTAAGGCACTCTTGGTTTGTTTTTTTGACCAATCACTAATCATTGGTTTGGTAGTACAACCAACATCCTTCCATATCTTAGCATAACATTCATCACTCAGATTCGTTGCCATATCTGGTACTTTATCAAAGTTGGATAAAGTACACTGTGCACCAGTCGGTACACCTGTCGGCTCAGGTGCTGGTGTAGGTGCGATTGGTGCTATTGTTGCTGTGGTTGATGTCGGTTTAGGTGCGATAGTTGAGGTTGCGATTGGTGCTATTGTTGCTGTGGTTGATGTCGGTTTAGGTGCGATGGTTGTGGTTGCGATTGGTGCGATTGTTGCTGTGGTTGATGTCGGTTTAGGTGCGATGGTTGCGGTTGCGATTGGTGCTATTGTTGCTGTGGTTGATGTCGGTTTAGGTGCGATGGTTGTGGTTGCGATTGGTGCGATTGATGTGGTTGATGTCGGTTTAGGTGCGATTGTTGTTGTGGTTGTTATGGTTGATGTCGGTTTAGGTGCGATGGTTGTGGTTGGTGTTAGTGTCGGTTTAGGTGCGATAGTTGTTGGTGTTAGTGTTGTTTTAGGTGCGATAGTTGTGGTTGGTGTTAGTGTTGGTTTAGGTGTGATGGTTGCAGTTGGTGTTAGTTTAGGTGCGATAGTTGTGGTTGATGTTAGTGTTGGTTTAGGTGTGATGGTTGCAGTTGGTGTTAGTTTAGGTGCGATAGTTGTGGTTGATGTTAGTGTTGGTTTAGGTGTGATGGTTGCAGTTGGTGTTAGTTTAGGTGCGATAGTTGTGGTTGATGTTAGTGTTGGTTTAGGTGTGATGGTTGTAGTTGGTGTTAGTTTAGGTGCGATTGTTGCAGTTGGTGTTAGTTTAGGTGTGATGGTTGCAGTTGGTGTTAGTTTTGGTGCTATTGTTGGTGTTATTGATTTCGTTTTAAGTGCGATTGTTGGTGTTATTGATTTCGTTTTAAGTGCGATGGTTGGTGTTGATTTGGGTTTGGGAGCTACAGTTAGTGTTTGTTTTGATTTGGGAAATGTAGTTGTGGTGGGTGGTTTAGGTAATATAGTTGTTGGTCTGGGACTTGGTGGTATTAGATTAAACTTAGGCTCATTCATCTCAGTCTCAAACTCAGGTGGCGACGGGATTTGCCTCCGTGGTGTCTTAGAAGCAATGATAATAATGCCAGCATATATGATTATCAATATGCCTGTCAATATATGTTCCATAATAGTTTATATTAAAAACTCATATATTTTTTTAACGGTAATTACGAGGATATCCAGATAATTATAGAAAGTAGATAATTCTATAATTAGGTTTTATATACTATAATGTCCCTTACGGTCCTTATGGTCCTTACGGACCTACTGGAGCTTAATGGAGCTTTAAATTTAATTTCTTTCTTTGATTACTACCCTTTGTTGTTCTCTTGTTAGAGAACGACACCGTTTTAACATCATTATCTAAATCTGGTAAACTTCCATTGGTCTCAATATCAGATAATAATTTCTCGGTTAGTTCATCATTTGTCCCTTTTGTTAAGGATTTCAATAGATCATCAACCCCACTGGGACCATCGATCTCAATTTTCGCTGACTGTTGTGGTTGCTGTTGTGATTGTTGTTGTGGCTGTGGCTGTGGTTGTCTAGGAGTTCTAGGTATCATAATATTATTGTTATACATCGGTTGTTGCTGTTGCTGTTGCTGTTGTTGCTGCTGTGGTTGTTGATGTGGCATTAAACCACTAATCATATTACCTAACATTGGATTACCGAAAAAGTTACCAATCATTGAACTCATTGGAGAATTAGCTTGATTATTATTCATATTCATCTTCTTTAAAGCGGCTTGTTCATACATTTCTTTAATTTGAGGATTATCACGCATGACATCCTCAAAACCTGGCACCTGATCAGATGCCTTACTGAAAAGAGTTTTAGAAAAGTGGAACATCAACGCACTACCAGCAAACATACCAACTAATTTAATTTCAGGTGCGACATGTACCTTTTTCTTATATTTGTGATAAAGCTCTTCAAATACTTCATCATAATCGTTAATATTCTCATAAATTGATTCTGACCAACCCTCAAGTTTTAGATCAAACGGATCATAAACCTTATTTAAGTACTCAATTCCCGTTGAAGCACCCATAATAATCTTTCTCTGCCATTTAATACTTTCTTCACATCCTTTTTCATCATCAAGTCTCTCTCTCTCAGTAACAATGTCTTCTAATTTATCGATCATACTGAATTTTTTACATGGTTTATACCCCTTCTTCTCTAATCTTTCTAGTAGTGTTAACTCCCTCCTTTTGAGAACATTTCTCTGATGTTTTGTTAATTTACGAAATTTTCTCTTCTTAAACATATCATCATCTAGTAAATCATTAGTATCATCGCCATCTGCTCCAAGATTGATCTCACTCACGTCACTTTCAATTGGTTCGTTGTCTCTGCCGTTGTCTCTGCCGTTTTCTCTGCCGTTGTCTCTACCGTTTTCTCTACCGTTGTCTCTACCGTTGTCTCTACCGTTGTCTCTACCGTTTTCTTTAACTTTGTCTCTGCCGTTGTCATCATCGTCGTCTCCTTCGTCATCATCGTCTCCTTCGTCGTCGTCTCCTTCATCGTCGTCGTCGTCGTCGTCGTCGTCGTCTCCTTCGTCGTCTCCTTCGTCGTCTCCTTCGTCGTCGTCTCCTTCGCCGTCGTCGTCTCCTTCGTCGTCGTCTCCTTCGTCGTCGTCGTCTCCTTCGTCGTCGTCATCTATACCAATCCTATTAAAATTTAATGGAACTATCTTTTTCTGTTTAGGGGAATGTGATTGAAATAATTTGGCTCCTTTTTGATCATCAGAATCTATCTCATCATCAGAGATAGCATCAAGTACCTCCTTATTGGCAATCTTATCGATTCCAAAATCAATATTAGATGGGATTGTTATATTTTTAGGACGTACTGGTTGAGTAATCTGTTTCCTTTCCTCTTCTTTTAAAACTAAATCAATCTGACGTTCACTCTTAACATCGTCATTGGGTTCGCCCTTGAGGTCCTTGAGGTCCTTGAGGTCCTTGAGGTCCTTGGGGTCCTTGGGGTCCTTGAGGTCCTTGGTCTTCTTATTAATTGGTTTTTGTTCATCTATATTTAACATTTTGAGACTATTATCAATCATCGTCGTATCAATAACTTCTTTATTAAAATTTATTGATTTACCAACTGGTTTCTTCCCAAAAAAACTTGTCAATGGTGTTGATGTAGGTCTAGGTGTAGGTGTAGGTTCTCTCTTTTCATTAACTAAATTATTAATAATAGTCGATGTTTTCATTTTAGACATATCTGTTTGTGACATTAAAATTTTAAACTATATTTTATAACAAAATTTAATTAATATATATTTAAACGCCTTTTTCAATTAGATTAACTTTATCATCAAAGTAATATTTGATTGCTGACATAAGTATATTATTAGATGAATCAAATTGATTATGATCAACTACATATTTGATATTTGATAAAGTATACTTATGAGCATTGGTTGCTGGTTTACAACCTCTCTTAAGTTGCCGATACTTATTCAAATGATAGGCATTCCTCGTTTGCATTGTTGTTGTGCTCTTTTTAACCGATTTCAAATACTCTTTACCAGTTGGATGAGGAACGATCGGACCGATAGGACCGATAGGACCGATAGGACGTTTAAGTCTCAATACAAACTTCTTGGGAGTGTCGTTCTGTGGGGGTACTGGATCTTGTATAGGGACTCTCTGAGTACTAGTGATTGGTTTGTAACTGTTAAGGAGATACCATGCTCCTTGTAAAAAAGAATCACATAAATCATCTTTTTTCTTAAAACTTTTCAAAAAATCTAACCGCTCCACATTATGTCTTATTAAATGCTGACAATAGACCTTACCATAAAATTTATTGCGTGCATATTGTCCCTTTAGTTTACAATCAACGTATTCACCATCATAGACTGTTAACTTATTTCTTGAATTAATAAACTTCACATCCTGAAGTGTCTGCTCATGTTCTGGTTTTTCAACAATATATCGAATAATAAAATAATTAAGTAAAATCATAGAAAAGTTTTTCATTTTGGGATTCTTTGATGGTTGAGACTCTATAACAATCTCTTGACTCTTGTTAAAATCTATCTTATCAAGAATATTAATCGCTAACCGTGCCAATTCATACAAACTAGTATTTGCTACCGTATAATTTCTCTTTAGGTTTGTCATAGATTCGCTTTTTGAGTGAACCCGACAAACACTGATTTTTTGACCACGTTCATCTAAATAATAATAATGTGCTAATTGACCGCATATTTGACCAATTTTGGTACCAGACTTATACTTAGTCTGGCACTTGGGATCCTTTGGATGTTCGACTGTATCTAGTAAATCAATCACATTCCAATCATGAATCTTGAATTGATTACCCGATAGATTATGTGGAAGATATTCCAAGATACAATAGGCAAGGTTTCGAATACCTATATCAAAACTAGTAATAATTTTACTCATATGGAAATAATTGATATAAACTTAAAGTTCATTTAAGTTTAGATAATTTATATTTTATAGACATCACAATAAAATTCATCGCCTATCTTGTAAACAATGATCTAATGTATATTTGTTCTCTGATAAACCAAGTGTTCTATTTCTAATATTCTCTTCTGCTTGACTCACCTTAATCGGATCAATAGGTATTACTTTCTTTTGCTTACGAACACTGTGGTCGTTCATACCTTTCTGTATTAGGTTCTCAATGTTAGAAGACCGTGACATTTCATCAATATGTAGACGAACTGGTACCATTGGTAACTTGTAAATTTCTACCGTTTGAGCCTGCTTATTGAGATTATGATAGCTTTCATATGATAGTTTGCCACCATATTTTTTAAGAGTTTCTCTTGGAGGTGCTAACATAACCTTAGATTCTGGGGGTAAATTAAAAACAGTCTGATAAATTAGACATAAGATACTGTATTTCTCCCAAAATTCAACGGTATTTTCGCGATCAGAGATATATCTAGCAGTACACTCAGGAGAACAAAAATTACCATAACCATAGAACAAACCGTTAATTGGCTCCTTCTGGTTATCTGGGATGCCCCACGGAGTTCCACTAAAGTGGAAATCACAATTCCAACATGCATATGGGGATTTTTCTGGCCATAAACCGTGATTATCTAGTAATGGTAAGAGTAAATTTCTAGTATCTCTATAGGCGTCACAAATCTCGTCATTTTTTGAATTATTGTAAGACTTCATATCATCAAATAGTTTAATTGGTACATTGGCTGGTAAAATAGGGATCACAATATTCTGATACAGATTAGGAACATTTGGGAAATTTTCTGCAACTTGAACATTATGTAAGAGTGGTAACTCCAGTTTATTTAATAGACTAGAGTAATCTTCTATTGTCTCTGTATTAGTGAAACTATGTTCCAATAATTGCTGTCCATAACCGCTAATCTGAGTCTCATTAATAAAATCCTTCTGGATTTTATCCAAATCAGATGATTTGATTTTTAATTGAACAATATAACTCTTTGTATAAATCGTTTCATTAAATTGCTTAGACTGATCTACCGTTTTCAATCTCTCATTTTTTTTCTTACGTCCTCTCTTTTTAGGAATAATTATTGTATCACATGATACAGTTGTTTCTAGTCTAGGGTCTTCTATCTGCGGTTGTAGTTGTTGTGGTTGTGGCAGTTGTGGTTGTTGCAGTTGTGGTTGTGGCTGATGCAGTTGTGGCAGTTGTGGTTGTTGCAGTTGTGGTTGTGGCTGATGCAGTTGTAGCAGTTGTGGTTGCTGTTGTGGTTGTGGTTGTAGCAGTTGTGGTTGTAGCAGTTGTGGTTGGTGGGGGTGTGGTTGCTGTTGTGGTTGTTGTAGCAGTTGTGGTTGCTGTTGTGGTTGTTGTAGCAGTTGTGGTTGTTGTAGCAGTTGTGGTTGTTGTAGCAGTTGTGGTTGTTGTAGCAGTTGTGGTTGGTGGGGGTGTTGTTGCTGCTGGGGGTGTTGTAGGAGTTCTTGATTCTTCCTCGGTCTTCCTCTCTTACTCTTGTGTTTATCAGAATCTTGATAAATTATTTTAGTATTTTCGTCCAAATCGTTGTGATTTACAATTCTTAAACATATATTTGACATAATACTTGTCTATTATGATTAATGTTAGTCATAACTATTTATGTAATTACGTATCAATCATATTCAATTAAAAAATTGAAACCGATTACTACATTGATATTATGAATAATAATTATTATTATTATTCACATGGATATTGACCAAGACATTGTAGAAGACCTCTTATCTAATTCTCCACAAATCTCTCCAGAACCAGACCAATTAAAACTGATCATTGTTACTTGTAAAACATACCTTAATTGTAACATTAATCTGGAACTATTAGCTAAAAAATTAGTCTTAGATGATCAAATTATTGGGAAAAAATTACTTGGAATCATAGAAGAAGGACAGATTAAAAGTAAGACAAAGAAGGCAATGAAAACAAGCAGAAGAACCACTAGAAAGGACTTTTCTAATCAATGCACAATCATTGTTAAACCGCTTACAAGTGACAAGAAACTTAATTTAAAAATTTTTGGAAACGGTAAAATTGTTATTACAGGTGGGTTATCTAAAGATGAAGGAAAGATTGTAGTCAATATTCTCAAACAAAAAGTTAAAGACCTAGAAGACAGTTATACCATTAAACCAAATTCAAAATTTAGCGATTATTTTGATAGTTCTTCAGCATATTTAAAATTTATTGCTAAAAATTATTTAGTTTTTCTCAAGATATTCTCATTATATGGAATAAACATTGATTTAAGGCTTGATTTAATACTTAATAAGAAATTTATAGAAAAATATACTAACCTAGATCAAGACTTAGACTTAGACCAATGTGACCCGATTCAAAAAGGCTTTTTACAATACAATGATCCGCTTGATATTGATAAGTATCTACGAATGGTCCAAATTTTCAATATTATTCACTTATATTTTCCCAATCAAATCTTGCTTGAAAAATTAGACAAACCAGACAATAATCTTCATACTATTATGAAGAACCTATATGAGTCTAAAACTGAGATTTTACCGCTCACATTTGATAAGGATTTATTTGATAAAGAAATTAATGTCAGTATTGAAAATTATAATACAATGTTTAATGCTGGTTTCCAAAATAATCGTGAAATTTTTACGCAAATACTTAATGATAAGTATAAGTCCCAAGGACTCATCTCATCCGCAAAATTTGAACCCAGTAACTATCAAGGCATCAATGTCAAGTACATTAGTCGGGTTTTATGTAAGAGTAATTGTAAATCAATGGGTAAGAAAAAAAACCATCACTGTTTATGTAAAGAAGTATCTTTTCTAATTTTTCAAGAAGGTAATGTTATTATTACTGGAGGACGCTTCTGGGAACAACTATTAGATGGATACCGAGTCATCACTGATATTATGAAAAATGAATACTCTTCTATTGTTGTAGAGAAAAATATTACGAGTACTGATGATGATAATCCACCTTATATTATCAAAACTTTACCAACAGGGAAAAAAATAGTGTATCTCAATAAAAGGATGCAGATCAATAATAATCCTAGAAACGTCTTCTTACTAAAAAAACTAAATCTACTCAATCATTATTATTTATCTAATGAATAATTATATACAGAATGTCAGATACCAGACTAACACGAAATTTTACAAAATCTAACTTTGTTATCAAAAAACTACTAGGTTCAGGTAGTTTTGGAAGTGTATCTAGTGCTTATGATAAGAAAAAAAATCAAACCGTTGTAATTAAGAAGATCCTTAAAGCAATGAATACAGATAAAATGAAAAAGAAACAAGAAAAAATAATTTTATCTGAAGTTGGGATACTAAGTCAGTTAGCAGAAGTATGTAATCAGGATATTCTATGTTATCTTGATTTTATGGAAGATAATGAGTATTTTTATATCTTCACAGAATATTTAGGTCAATATATCCCCCTTAGTCACTTCATTCAAAAGACACCAACTATTAGTAATATGAATAGTAGAAAAATCATGACTAATCTGGCTCAAGGCCTTAAATTAATACATGTTAATGGTGTTGCACACCGTGATATTAAACCAGATAATATTATGATTGATCCAACTAATATGAATATTAAATATATCGATTTTGGATTAGCATGCCGTATGGAATCATGTTATAGCTCTATGGCTGGCGGTACGGCATATTATATGGCTCCTGAGCTAATATTAGATCAACTTCCAGAGACACTAAAACAATGGTTTAAGGTAGACTATTGGGCACTAGGAGCAACCCTTATGGAAGTACTGTTACATCACATCTTCATTGAACGTTACATTGAGTATTATTTGAAGAAGAAAACGACCACTATTGCGTCTTTAACACTATCTATGAGACAGATAGTCAAAGCAGACATGACATCAGATCAATTAAGTGATTTATTGAATGTAGATGGGATAAGTCCCGTTTTGATTCAATTTGCTAAGAGTTACATTTTTCCACTATTAAAAATAAAACCAATGGAACGCATGCTAGTTTATTATAAAAAGAGTACAAACGCACATCACATTTCAAATGAACTAATTCACCCAGTTGTAAATATAAAAAGAGGTTGATTTTGTTTATTTACTATTAAAATTTTATACATAAGAGTATAACTTATGTATAAACTACTATTTACTGAATTAAAAGTAAGAGACCCTCTCATTTTAGTTATCACTCTAGTTTGCTTTTGTAGTTGTTGTGTATTGTATATAACATATAAATACCGTTGCCGATACCGTATCGAAACCATTTATCAGCCCGTGACAATTGAGCATCATATCTACCGTATCCCTATTGAGGATCGAACTGACCTTGCGATCGAAGACAAGCATAATGTTCATAATATGTGCTTGAAAAGAAATGCACTCAATGTGATTCAAAATTTATCCACTTCTGATCAGAAGATCTACACAATTGAGTCTGCTTTTAATTGTATCCGAGAATTAATTGAATTTAGCCCCGATCCAAACTTAGAGAAACTAGAAAATGCCGAAAATACCTTAGTATCAATCGAGGAAATTAATGCCAGTTATCATAACGGAGAAATCACTGAGAAAGAACTAATAAGACTAATATGGGAACGCATCAATCATCCACTAAATATTAATCAACAAGAACAATTAAAAATTAATTTGATCGAACAATTAGCAGATTGCCAAAACAACAGCGGTTCCGATTCTGTAGGACTTCATTGTTGTGAAGGACGTATTATGCGCTTGCTTCAGACTCTTGAGTGTTGTGATAGCCAAGATATTGTCAATTTACGACCAATGTGGGCATATAAAGAAGAAATTGCTAATAAATTAATACGGTACCGTCAAAAGCTTTTGGATAAGAGCCCCCCTCAATACACCGAATTAGAACAAAAGTTAGATTTGACAAATAACGAACGGTGTCTATTAGAGGCATTTAATAAATGCCTCATTAAGAATCTTAATAAAAGATTTAAAATTGACTATCTCTCACAAGGATTACTATCCTCAAACGAATTAAAGGACATCACACAACCATACTATGATAGTCTAATGAATGACTGACATGGAAATGAAATGAATGAATTTAAAATAAAAAATGATTTATCTTTCAATCTTATATAAGATTGAAAAAAAATGGTTAATAAATCTGTACTAGTTATCATATCTAAGGAGACTTATGACCGCGGAGAGTCCCATATATTATACTATATATGGGACTATCTACGGTCTAATAAGGTCAATGATTTCACAATCGGTGGAGATAGGACGTATTTTTTCACACGTCCTCGAACCGTTTCAGAATATACTGAAATTGATCTAGGAATGGGAACACCAATTAAATATAATATTATAAGTATTTCTGAATTCGTTAATAAATTTGACAAATATAAAAATCAATCAATGTGTTTTCTGGATAAAAACTTTCAATATAAAAAATTTGACCCTCATGAGTTAAAAGATAATATGGATGATTATCTGGTCATGGTTGATATTATTGTTTCAAATTGATTGTCATACCACCATTAGATACATGAATTTGCTGAAAAATAGACAGTGATAACTCATTTTTTTTCTTCTTATTTAATAGTTCTTTCTTAGATTTACTTGAATTGATTCTCATATCAGCATAAATCGCGTCATAGTTCGTTTCAATATAATTGACTAAGAGATTCTCTATGACCCACTTAAAGAACTTTAACTGACATGCAGCCGTTTCAAATGCTGTCTTTGATTGATCAATAGGGGATTGATATTCTAACATAATCGGGTCGCCACGACAAAAAGGATCAAACTCTTTTTTCTTACAACCTTTTAATTGTGCACGATACCTACGGTAAACACTGAATACTTCAACCTTATTATTAGGTCTCTTAATAATATAAGAGACATCATTCTTCTTTGAATAATTAGTCACGAACCAATCAAAAACTCTTAATGGAATATTTCTTGTTTTCAAGACAACAATATCTAAAAATAACCTAAAATTAGCTTCTTTGGAGTAGAAATCCAATAATGGACGCATAACTCTTTGTTCTCGACTTTCAATATGATGTATCATTTAAATATTTAACTTAAATAATCTCTAAGTTAAATAAATATATTTAAAATTACATATAAACGTACGTTTAAAAATCTTTATTAGGTATCACTCTGGTTTACCATAGTACTTAGAATCAATATAAAACTGTCTAAACTAATATCCGAATATGGAAACACTTGACCAATATCTTCTTTATCATATCGTTCAGTTGTTAGACATCGATGATCAAATGACTCTCAAACAGGTATCACGACTATGGTATCACCTCATCGATGAACCGTTCTTAACAACCAATAAAGGACATCTACTAACACTCAAACAAATACTCTCTACAAAACTATATCAAATCTTAAAATATGGTGCCTATAATAACTCATATCATCTAGTCAATTATGCTCTTCATCATGGAGAAGATAACTTTGAGAGAGGGTTGTACGGAGCTTGTCGGGGTGGTCATCTGGGTCTGATCAATTACATGATTGATCAAGGGGTGCACGATTTGAACGTCGGATTATATGGAGTTTGTCGGAACGGTAATCCAGATCTGGTCAAATTTATGATTGATAAAGGAGCAGATGACTGGAATCTAGGATTATATGGTGCTTGTCGAGGAAACCATTTGAATCTAGTTCAAATGATGATTGATAAGGGATCAGCAGACTGGAATGTAGGATTATATGGTGCATGTTATGGTGGTTACTTAGTCTTAACACGATTAATGATCCAATTAGGAGCTGATGACTTTAATCGAGGATTATATTCCAGTTGTCATGGTGGTCATGTGATTCTTGCTCAACTTATGATTGAACATGGGGCTAGCGATTGGAACCGCGGATTATATGGAGCTTGCCGTGGTGGACATTTAGGACTCGCTCACATGATGATTGAGAACGGTGCTACTGATTACGACCTAGGATTATATGGCGCGTGCCGTGGTGGACATCAAGACTTGGCTCAATTGATGATTGATCAGGGAACAAGTGAATATGAACGGGGATTACATGGAGCACAATTTGGGGGTCATGAAGATTTAATGCAATTTATTAGTGATAAAATTAGAAATTCATAAAAATTCATAAAATTCATAATATTTCAAATATTTCAAATATTATAAATTATGATTTTACTTTGGATTTATTTTCTCCTTTGGGAGGGTCACTAGCTCAAAAAACTTTTTTTTTAGTAAGGTTAGTCTCAAAGAGCTTTTTTTGATTGACGAAAAAAAAAATTTCACAAAAACGAAACATGAAAATGAGATTTTTTTTAGGGTACTATTAAATCGACCCCTCACGCAATTTAATAGTGAAAAAACTATTTCGAAAAAATCGTGATTTTAAAATTATGAAAAAAAATTCAAATAAAAAAAATTTTAAAAAAAAAAATTTTCCAATCCGAAAAATCGAAAATAATCATTATTTCTGATTTTTAAAATCAAGATTTTTCGTACACCATCCACTGGGTCATTTATAAAAATCCTAAAATAATGAAGTTTTAATGATCACTAGCTCCCTTTGGGGAGGCTCCCTTTTAAATTTTTATTGCTTTGATTTAGGCAAAGCAAAATGTTTTTTGGGAAATTTTTATGATCAAAAAACGTAGTGACTTTTTTAATTTTTTGCGTTATGATTTTTACGTCATGGTAATATATGATTGCCCCGAGAATTTTATGATGTTTATGATCCTTTGCTCTGAATCGGAACATTTCAAAAACATTAATGTTGTGATGTTATGATTATTTTAGGTGTTCCTAACATATCTCGATTGTTAAGCTCATTTTTGATTTATGATTTTTAGCTGTTCACAAAAACATTTAACAATTTTTTATGAGCACGTAAACATTTGTTATGATTTTTTGATTTAACAAAACTTGTAAATAACGACGTAAAAATTTAACAATTTTGTTAAGGTGAAATTGTTAAATGCTTGTAAAATTGTTAAATTCTATGATCCAATTGTTAAAAATTGTTAAAAAAAATCGGATTTAACAATTTGTGGGGTATGTGTGATCACAAATTTGCTTTGTCAGTACCTACGATTGCCCCAAAATTGGGGCAAATTGGGGCGATCGTCAGAAATCGCGTTTTTCATGCTCTGATATGATTTAGTACTCTTGGTTTTTGCTTTGTTAAAAATGTAGGTTTTACGATTTCCTGTGAACACCTAAAATGACAAAAATAAAATGGAAAAATTGTTTTTAATCATAGTGTGATGCCTCATAATATAGTAAACGGTTTAAAATTCACTGAATCTAATTTGTCGTTTTGCGGTTGTAAAAGACCTTTATAAAATAACAAGAAATAGGATTACTCGGGGTAATTTGGGGCAGTTTTCGGGGCAATTCTTTCATTTTGGGGTAATTTGGGGCAATTGGGGCAAACATCATCCATCGTGTATAAATAAAATAAATATTTAGATATTTATATCGTAAATGATTATAAGATGTCTTTCATTTGTCAACATTGTCAACAACAATTTGTTAGGAAATATGGTTTAACGAGACACTTAAATGAGAAGCGTTGTAAGGTGATGAAAAATACATCCCAAACGGTGTCAAATATTAATCAAAATATGTCTGAGAAGATTATCAAACTAGAGAAACAAATTGAAGAACTCAAAGAGCAAACCAATAAAGATATTACTACACTTAAACAGAAGCCGAATAATACCATTAACCAGGTGTTACAGGTGATCTGTGTCTCCAAGGGTGATAATTATCTAGATATGTTGACAGATAGTCTAGGTAATTTTGATCAGGCAATAGAGTATATTAAAGACTGTGCTTTATCTGATTTATCAGGTGATTGTAAACTAATCGAGAAAATTTATATGTCTGATAATACTGATAATATTCAGTTTATAGATCGTAATAAGAGTAGAGTTTCTTATTACAATGAAAAACATGAGAAAATTATTGATAATAAGGATAATTTTGGGAAAAAAATTGCGAATAATTTACAGAATAGTTATTTGAAAGGGATTAATCACCTGATTACTAAAAACTTGGGTCAAAATATGTCACCGAACCGCTTACTAGAGGAATATGACCTCCAAACATGGAACAGTCATATTTATAATTTATCAGATACATGTTATCAGCGCAAGATAGTCACACAACTAAACATCAAGAAGAATGAAGAAGAAAACTAAAAAAATGATTTAATTAATTGATTAATTAGTTATTTTGATTAATCAATTAATGGTATGCTTATTCATGTATTTGACCCCAATGGATTAATCTGTCAGGTTAGAAAGTCCACTCAGGATGGTTCTAAAACCGTTTATCTCATAGAATATCGTGATATTGGTATAGTATTAGAGGTTAGTGAGAGAGTATTTTATGATTTGCCTTATTACCTGCGATATGAGATGTACTAAGTACTTAGTACTAAGTACTAAGTACTAAGTACTTAGTACTTAGTTATAGTAATTATAATGCCCGTTGTATTTGTGATCATTTGCGGTTGGTTCATCCATACTGGTCACATCAAAACGCGTTTCAATATCAACAGGTTTCATAATATAATACAGTTTACAAATCTTGATCAAGTTAGCATGACGGTCATTAAGCAAGTGACCCAATTGTTTAAAGTAATGGTTATATTTTTCCCTAATATCGGCAGCCGTCATTTCCTTTCCCAAATTATAAACCATAGAGTGGAACTGGTTTAATGCCTTTACTTTGAGGTCATGTATTAAGTCCAAGTTTTCTTTACAGTGAGTAACTCCTAATTTAATTTCATAGATTAGTTTAAGGAGACGATCAAGTGACATGATAGTATTATTAAACTCAACTACATTATTTTTTTTCAATTCACTGACATCACTAACCCACCTAATGAAGGGTGGGTCAGTAATGAAATATTTGGTTTTATTTAGGAGTGGACTTTTAAGTATTGACCACAGTTGATCTGCATCACTATTTAACTGTACCGCATTTTGTTCATTGAGATAATACACGAAAAACACACCGATAAATAACCCAATCCAGACAGTCCAATTGAGGTTAATTCGGTATATGAATAAAATGATCGCTAGAATCAATAGAATATAAGTAAATTTATCTTTGCGACTAATTTCATCGAGATAAGAGAGAATTGGTGAACTGCGGAGTGTTTTAGATGATTGCTCATTATCTTGAGCGGTTGCGAATAAGTCAGTTGGTAAAAACCAAAAATTATTCGATGCATTGTATCGTGTTTTTCTAGAATAAGGATAATCCATCGTTAGATAATTAATTGATTATCTGATATACTTATATCAGATAAAAAATGGAATAGATTGATTGTATGTTACATGTATGAATAACATGATAAGTATTCGATTGGTTGAATGGTGTCTTGATATAGTTGTTGAACAATACTGAAACTGATTTGACATTCTATACCACATTCTTGAATATGTCTAAACCATGTCTCATTAATTTCTCTTGTTGTGTCTGATTTTTTCCTGATGATCAGATGGGTAGTATAATGTGTATTAATGTGTTCTGTGAACCCTAATTGTAGATATTTGTCTAGATAGGCTTTATATTGGGTTTGCTGTGAAGCATACTTAGGATACTTGAGACATAGATTATACTCATCCCAAACATTATGAAAATGACATGAGTGTTCAGGTAAAATCATATGGCTATTAGAATGATCTAAGTCCTCTATTAATTTGATAATTTTATCTGCATCAAGAAAATTTTTCGAATCAAAGTATACGGTATAATCATATTGATCTAAGATTGGAAAACGGTGTGGGCACGCTTTCATTTCTTTAGTACTCATGGCATCTTTAACATCGTCATTATGAATCGGGATATGATCCATAAAAATATAGCTCCATTTTGACCAAGTAACTTTATTATAGGTCTGTTGATTATTGGTAAAATAGTAACAATCGTGGTGTTCGGATGGGACATGTGGAATTAAATTGGCCCAATTAGCATCGTTACCAAAGAATAGGGTGTAGAATGCTATTTTTTTCCCATTTAGGTTGTCCATTTTTATTTATGATATATCATATTGTCATCGTGTTATGTAATTCAATCGGTTGTAGTATCATGTGAATGATGGTCTTTACAAAAAAGTGAATTATGTTCTTTAATTCGTTGACAGTCATTTATAGTACATTTATATTTGTTACAATATTGACAAAATTTCCCAATGTATCGTTTTTCCTTACATAAATCAACACCACATTTATGGTCTAAACAATAACTAAAAGGTTCAACTCGGCACTCTAAACAAGAAACATCCCTACATTTATGGTCATAACAATATAACAACTGTTCACCTCCACTATTAGGGCAATCTATAGCAATACAACAGTGTTTTTGGCAAAATTTATAAGTATCTTGAGCTTTTTCTTGGCATGAACCGATATGACATATGTGTTTACAACAATATTTATCAGGATCCCTTTCTTGAATTAAATCTGTACATCCGCGTGTATAATGCATCTTACAAAAATCTGAATATTTGTAATTGGTCGTGTGACCATCAAAATAACTACCAAGCAGAAAGTGCCTATGATAACAGTCCTTAACTAAACATTTGTTTAGATCCACAAATGTTTTATCGAGACATCCTTCTACCCCACATTGACCCGTGATATTCATCATTAATATTTATAAATATATATGTATTAATGTATTAATGTATTAATTAAATTATCAATTTTTATTGCGTTACATCTATTAAATACATTGCGATCGAAATAATGACGAATAGCATTCCGAGATAAATTAATCGATCTTTTTGAATAAAAATATAAATAATTTCATTCATTTGCGAATCCCGTGTAATCTGGAGTAATTCATTAATAATATCAATAATTGTTGATGACATTTTACTAAATAGAGTAACCAAAGACAAGTTAATAAAAAGTTCTCGCTCTTGTTGTTGTTGTTGTTCTTCATTTGTTGTATCTGTGAAATACTTTAATTTTCTTTGTTGGTCTTCCATTGCTTTAATTTCATGGTCATTGAGTTGATCTTGACTCATGACACGGCTTGATTGAACTTCGGGTTGGACCTGAAGGAAATCGTTACTAGGAGTGACAGTTGACATATTTGAATACTATAATACTATAATACTATAATAGTACAATACTATTTTTTATGTTATATTTTGGATTTTACCTTACTTGCTCATACATATCGTGTTGGCATATAAACATTCGTCTACAACAAGCCCTACCAATTTTAAGATCACGAAGGGCTAAATAGACAGGACTGTACTCGGATGAAGTGTTCTTTTGGTCCGTTTCATATTTTTTTAACAGTTCAAGATATGTAAACCATAAATGAGCAATCGGTTTTCCACAAGAGAAACAAACCATGGGAATGATCATCTTAATCTTATTATATTATTACACTATATTAATGAATAGATGTATTTCAATTTTTTTGAAATACATGTTCTTCAATTGAGCGACTACATGTACAACAATTCGCACCCTTTTGTATCATTAAAGTTCCCATAACCATCTTGAATTGGAGTGGTAGTTCATATGGTCTGTGGGGGGCTATGGGGGGCATCGCCCCCCACAATCATTTTTTTTTCATTTTCAGGGAAAATTTAGAAGTGACTTTAGGCGACAAGTTGACTGAATTTTTGTTCAATAGTTTTTCATAATCAAGTTGGAGCCCTTCAGATGTCATGATATATCCCCTAATAATGTAGCGATAATGACCTTCTTGTTGATCATGAACCATAGCATGGCATGTTTTACACAATGGTAGAAGATTTGAACGGTGGTTTTTTTGTAAATGCTGAATGAACCCTTGTGAATCTGCATCACATTGGAAATTAATATGGTGGGTTAGTTCCGCTGTCTTGAGGCAACCTGGAATACCGCATTGATTAATGTATAGTTGTTGGTTATATTTGGACTTTTTAATAGGTGTTATGTCTGGAACATCCATTAACTCTTTCCTAATAGTATTAGCTAGTTCAATGAAGCAGTGGTCTAGATCCATAGCTTTAGCGACTTCGATACCGTAGATGGGATGACCAGAACCTGTCTCTAAGCGTCGGTCATATATTAAATTTCCTGTTTGTTCATCGAATTTGACTCTTAGATGATACATTTTAACCGTATTCAACTCGGTTATTTGATGAATTTGTGATAATTGGTGGAGATGTGTTGCAAATAAGAAATTAGCTTTTAACTTGGATAGGGTAATGATTGCTGATGCGACTAATGAGACGCCTGAAAAAGTCTCGGTTCCATGACAGATTTCATCCCCTAGAACCAGTGAGTGACTATTAGCACGCTTCAAGATACCTCGTAACTCACTCATTTCAACCGCGAAAGAAGACATCCCTTTGAATAAGTTATCATTTCCAATGATTCTTGTCATAACCGAATGATATGGTTTGATAGTGAATTCTTGAGCTGGAACATATAAACCAGCTTGTGCTAAAATCGCGGCAATCCCAACGGCTTTCATTAAGCTTGATTTCCCACAAGCATTGACTCCGAACAGTAGAATACCCTGTTCTGATTGGTCGTATGTGATGTCTTGTGGGACATATTGATAAGTTTCTTGGATTCTTTCAATTAAAGGGTGTCGTAATTGAATTGCTTTTAAGTTAGCGGTTTCATTTGTCTCATTAATTATTTTAGGTCGGCAATAGTTATACAATAGGCTAGTTTTGGCATTACTCTTATAGAAGTCAACTAGCGCTATAAAATCTACCAACTGTTTCATGGTTAGACTAAATTGGCTATATGTGTTTTTTAAAAACAAGCGATAGACTTCTGTGATTTTGTGTAGCAGTAATTCTTTACTTTTTAACAGTTTATTAGAGACAGATTTGATCTCGTTTGAAACCACTTTACATGTCTTACCGTTGCGGTTTTTAATGACTTCTAATTGTTTCTTATGAATCGTATATTCATGCTTCTTTGTCTTAATAATTAATGCATCTGAATACTTTGATTCAAATGTATTCCATCGGTTGGTTGTGATCTCTAAATGATAACCGTAGTCTTCTGTGTATTGATATGTAACAACTGGTTTATCATTTGAGCCATTAATAACGTAACTCATACCCGTAACTAATTGTTGAAAATATTCATCGTAATCGGCAATTTGCTCTTGGAACTCATCAATCTCTGGATTGAATCCTTTTTGGAAGAAAGAACCAGAAACGTTGTTGTTAATGTTGTATTTCGCAGTTTCATTGAGGTCGAGGATTTTGTTGTAATATGTGATATACATTAGGGTACTATTTTGCAGACTATGTGGTATCAGTTGCGTTTGTGAATGATTTGTCAGTAAAACCATAATATTATGTATTGCTTGATAAGATAGGTCTAACTGGTTGAATTCACACGGTTGTAAGAATCCTAAACACATTTTGCGATGTAGTCTTTCAATATCAATAATTTGTTTAAGGTATGTTTCATATTGTTGAAACAGATATATTTTTTGATGACCATGAAGATACCCAAGCCGTTCAGGGTCAGGTGACGTCACAACTTGTCTAAAAAACTCAAGTAAATCGTAGCGTTCATTAATTTTTTTAGGATCCACTAATGGTAATAAGAGTCTCTCTTTGAGTAATCTTTTACCCATTGGCGTACTAGTTTGATCCATTAGATTGGTGATACTTGATAATTTATGAGTACTATTAGAGGTCATATTGAGTTGATTGATACAGTTGTTATCGAGGATTAGATAATTATTGTTGTTCCAAGTAACAGGAGATTCGATTTGGTCAATGATTGTTTCTTTTTGTTGGTAGCAAAAAGATAACAATAAAATGTAGGATATGATAGCAATTGGATACCGTTCTAAATTTATGAATTCAATTGGTTTTAACATGCCTGTTTTGGGGAAGATTTTCTCTAAGAATTCATTTTGATAAGATAGACGGTAATATTCGTTAGGGACTTGTTCGAAGCGGCAATGTACTAAACATTGCCCGAGATCGAAATGGCGTAGTAGTTCTTCTTGAGATATTTTGACATTTCTGGTATGGATGATTAATTCTTTGGGTTGAAATGTTTGGGTAAATCGGTACGCTTCATCTAGTGCTCTCTTTTGATCATCTAGTAAATTATAAACTTCATAGACAACACTATAACCAGTAGAGACGTCAATAGCTGATAATCCTATTGTTTGTAGTTCAATTGACTTGATTTGATGTACTCGTTGACCCTCATTTTCGATATAGATTGAAACAAGATAGTTACCGTTAGAGGTACTGAGATATTTCAGATTTGTACCAGGACTCACGATATGAGTGACATCTCTTTGTGGATTGGGTGGTGGTGTGGTTTGTTCGACAACAACCACAACATATTGATTTTCTTCTGTTAAAATGGTTAAGTATCGATCCAATTGAGTCAGAGGGAATCCTGCTAAGAGGAAATTGCTCCGATCGTTATTTAGAATGGCCTTATTGCGCCGTGTTAACTGAATATTTAACATTTCCGAGACCTCTTTGACTAAACCGATCTTCTCGTGTTCATTATCAACACCGTATGTTTCAAAAAACATACCGTTTTGATAGAGTAGTACCATTTTGTCACCATAGATTTTTTGATATTTCACCAGGTATCTTTCATATTCATCGAAGAGGCCCATTAATAAATGACAATATTTATTATTATGATTATCAATGTCATTTATTAAGTTTTATCAATTTTTGTTAAGATGATTGATGCAAAGTAATAATAGTCAAATAACTCTTATATCTCAGTTCATTTTTTCAATTTTATTTTTATCTTGATGGGTTCTATTGGGGGTTCAGAAGTGAGACTATTAATTGGTTGTGGGTCGCACAAATACTCATAAATTCGTTTAGATATGACGTTTCCTAACCGTTTTGATTTATTATTAGCAATAGGGATTATTATCTCTGATAATAATTTTTCTTTTTCACTCGTGGTCTGTAGCTGTTCATAATGAGAGATAAGTTTGTGCATTGATGGGTATATTTGAGCAATATTATCGGCTACTTCGATAGAAACACCAGGAATTTGAGATAATTGACATGTGTAACAATTCCGCGGAGTCATGTTTTCCTTCTTTGCGAGTTTAATTGTTTTCAAATAATCAAGTCTTTCACAATCAACCGTTTCACTTCCTTGACAAATATCAATCATTTTATTTAATCTATCATATATCTTTGTGACAACCAATGCCGTATCATAAATATCATACGTCCGATAGATCGTGAATTGGTCTTTTAACACGCGATTAATAAATGAGGTATACAAAGAATCCCGCATAATTCCATTGCGAAATTTAAAATCTTTACCAATGTGACCTCCTTCAATCAAGTAAATAACAATCATTTTAGGATATTCTTTTCTTAACTGTTGAATACGGATTGATTGGTTATGTGAGCGTTTATCCGTAATAGAACTTGCGTAGTCTTCTAATGTCTTCCGTTCAATTAAACATAGATTGTTTTGACCCTTTTTATAGAGTATGTCTCCGACTTCTAAAGTCGCCACATCAAAGAATAGATGTCCGCATTCTTTTTTGAGACTATCAGACTCCAGCGCCGTGATGAGTTTTTCCTCATGTGAATCAATGATGACATTTATCGGTTCTGTTGTATTGTTATTAGTAGAGTCAATCGGTTCCATTAATATGAATATATATTCATATATCCATCAAATTATAAATAGTTTTAACGACCTCTAAAATAACAACCAAAATGAACTGTATCAAAGGAGGGGGGTATGGGGGAACCTAGGTTCCCCCACGATTGCCCATATACCACATACCGTTTCTAAATGATATTGTTTGTTTAATAGAGGAATTTGTAATACGGTTTGTTTTAATAAAATGGATTTGATTGATTGGTTAAAGTATCCATAGTAGGCCTTAAACATATCACGATTTGAAGTGTGTAAATTATATTGATTATTTAATGTAATCTGTAATTCAATATTAACGTTGTTATAATCATCAATGTTTAATAGAACAACTGGTAAATCTGTAAATTGCCACATCTTAAGTTGTCCTACTTGTTGTAGTTTTCCTTCAATTATATTCTCTTCTGAATAATTATTAATAACGAATGTTACTTGCTCTATGACTGGATGATGTAGTAAACCTATAAAAATATCACCTAACTTGGGTAATATGAGGCAGAGTTTTTTCTCGAAGATTACTATTTGGCGAGCAATTGGTAAGCATGCAACAGAAACCGTTTTATGATAATCGTTTAAGTCAGTAATGACATCATTTTTCTCACGTGTTTGGTCAATATATTGATCACGGATAATAATCTGGTCAGATAATAACTCTTGGTAAAACTGTATAATATGTTCCATAGAAATATGATATAAGTTATATATCATTATTTTTTTAGTATGATTATAATATAATATATGAAGCACAGTTATAGCAAAGATGAATGTCTGATGTGGATCAGTCATCCTGAAGTAGATCCAAAGAGACAAAAACCAATTAAAAAAAAACTATTTAAAGTTTTAAGAAAAAAATGTCGAATGATGTTAACAGCTCAAGAAGTCCAAATTGTTAATCAAGAAATGGTACCTATTATTTTCCCACCACACCGTTCACCAGTCGACGATCATCCAGTTGGCACGCTGTTTGAGTCTTTTGAACCTCCAGTTGGCGAGCCTCCAGTTGGCGAGCCTCCAGTTGGCGAGCCTCCAGTTGGCGAGCCTCCAGTTGGCGGAACACTTGTTTCACCTCCAGTCGGTGGGCCTCTCGTCGGAAAACTGCTGGAGTCTCGGGGTCCTCAAGTTGGCGAGCCTCAAGTTAGCAAACTATTGGAGTCTCTTGGGCCTCAAGTTGGTGAACTTCCAGTTGGTGAACTTCCAGTTGGTGAACTTCCAGTTGGTGAACTTCCAGTTGGTGAACTTCCAGTTGGTGAACTTCCAGTTGGTGAACTTCCAGTTGGTGGGCCTCCAGTCAGCAAACTATTGGAGTCTATTGGGCCTCAAGTTGGTGAACTTCCAGTTGGTGAACTTCCAGTTGGTGAACTTCCAGTCGGGAAAATGTTGGAGCCTCTTGGGCCTCAAGCTCTTGTTGGAGAACCATTCAAACTGCCTCTTGCTGATGAGCTATCGGGTGAACCACATATTGGTGATACCCATCCCAAACCAGTTGAACAAAAACAGGATACGGATGGCATTGATTATCAAGTACTACCCTTAACTGATAAACATAATCAGGAAATAAATCAGTCTATAGAAGATACATTATGGTCGGAAGAGCGGTTATTAACACAGATTAAAGATGTGCAATTTATCAAGAGTATACTCCAGTCAGAGAAGACCGTCTTGACTAGGAAACTGGAGCAATATAAAGTCATGGGTGATCATCCGCAGTTGATAGTTATTCAAGAACGTCTCAAAATCTTAGGTCAAGAACCGACTCAGAAAGTCATTGAAGATAAGCAGAAGGATTTGGGTGAGTTTATTGAGCAATCCCGTTCATTAGTTGGTGAGTCACGTGAGTATATTAAGCGGATAATGTATCAGAAGATCTGGTATTTTTCAAAATCTCCAGATTTAAGTCTCAACCAAATCATTGTGGGTCACTCGGGTACAGGTCGTACCAAAATTACTCAATTATTTGCCACATTATTTCATAAATTGGGATTAATTAATACTAACCGTGTGGTTGTAAACCGTGTAGATCATTTTACAAATGACCAGTTGGAAAAAGTAGTATGTGTCTCAGTACAGGATTTATCTAATGATATTATTTCTTTTATGAAGAAATTTAATACTTTATGTTGTATCTTTGTCTTAGTTGACGATCAAAAACAGCTATTACCTTCAATTCGTCAAGAATTTACTTATCTCATATCATTAACCGATTATTCAAGTCATGATTTGGTAGAGATCTTAATACAAATGGTTAAACAAGAATCAGTTCAACTTCCAAGTGGTCTTGATCAGGTGCTTCATCAGCTGATGACTCAGAACAGCCAACTATTTGTTGGTCAAATCAAGGATATTGCTGCTCTATCACAGTTGATGATTCACGACTATCTCATTGTCACGGCTACGAAGAAACCTTATGATAATGAAACAATGAAAAATACCATACGGAAGTTTTTCTTGAACCGTGGTCAATATATCCGTTTAAATGAGCAAATGAAAATATATCCTAACCCGATTGTTGAAATCAATTCTAATTTAGAGAGTCTCCTAATGGTCAATTTGATGACACGTGAACAGATACGAGATCAAATTGCGGAAGATTCTTTCATCCAGTCGGTTATTATTTCTAAGAAGAGACTATTATTGAACCGATTAGATAAATATCACGGTCTACTTGGGAAAAAATCAATTGAATCAATGTCTTCACAACTCAAGAAGTTTGATCAAATGACTTCTGCTGCTCCAGTTCGTCAGGCATTAAATGAAATTATTGAACTGATAGATTCAATTCGAGGAGAATCAAGAGAAAATGTGCGGCGTTTTCTTTATTCACAGATATACCTCTTTGCCAAGCTATCTGTATCTTCTTTAGAGAAATTATTTAATTATTCTATTTTAGGTCGCCTGTGTTCTAAAGATGAGCAAGTTATCCAAGTTGTTTCAAAAATTTGTGAACGTGTTGGGTCTTTTTCTGGCCAGAACGGATTAATTCATATCAATGAACCGATAGATAATGAGCCGATAGATAATGAGCGCATGATAGATCAGATTATTTTATTTGAGCATGACCAACACACCACCCAACCCACTCCCCAGTTGCAGAACTTATTGGATTTACATATGGGGTCATGTGGTATAATTATAACAAGCAGTGATTTGAAATCAGGACACTCTTTATCTTTATTTTCGAATATTCTTGTTTTACTTCCGTATTCTTCTAAAGAGTTATTCCAAATATGTGTATCTCATGTGGGTCAAGAGAAACTATCTCCATTACAATCACAGTATATTCAATCGTTAATTGATAGCTTCAATCATAACCAAGGCAATGGAACCCTGTTTAGCAACCAAGTATGTGATATGGTTAATTTAGCACATGATTTATGTAATGATTTAATCATTCATGTGGCGATTGGGAAAGATTATGGGAAACAAGAGATTAATCATACATTCCAGAAGTTTTTCCAAGAGAAAAACCTGTATATACAATTTGAGCAACCCAATTACCACGTTAGCGGTAGCGGTAGCGGTAACGGTAGTGAAAGTGTCTTAGCGGTTTTTAAAAAGGCCCATCAATCGAGACTAAATTTTTTCAAATAAGAATTAAGAATTTAGAATTAATAATTAATAATAAGAAAAAATTGAATAAATCGTAATGTTATTGTTTGTTTGTTTTATCAAACAATAACATATATGCTACAACTTAAAATCAAAAAACAAGTGGTTCCTGAGGTTCCTGAGGAGTTACAGCCGTATGTTAACAAAATTACAGAGAATTTAGGTAAAACTGAATTGAACAATGAGATGATTCCTCTTGTTGAGAAGGCGATTCGTGATAAGACAACACTTGATGTTGAAAAACTGTATCGTAAGGGTGATTTTGATACTTATAAGACCGTTTATTTAACAAACGCTCGTCATATTATTGAAAATTTAAAAAAAGATAATCAGATTAATAATATTAATCTAATTGAGAAAATTAATACGGGTCAAATTACACCAGAAATGATGGTCAATTTAGGACCAGAAGACATGTTTACAGAGCGGTGGAGAACCTTGATTGAGCAAAAAATAGCCGATATTAATAAACTAACTCAAGATCCAGAATCGACAAGTAATCTCTTTTGGTGTAATCGCTGCCATCGTAATCAGTGTACATATTTCTTAAGGCAGGATCGGAGTGCAGATGAACCGATGACAATTCATATCACATGTTGTTTCTGTAATAAGAGATGGCGCCAATAAATATGTATGTAAATATATATATGTTACATATTTCTCTGACATTTTTGTTGATAAATATATTACTGATATTATTTTTTGCCATTTTGTATAAAAGATGTGAGGGTATAGATGATATAGATGGTCTCTTGTATTCATTACAAATACAAACTCTATCGGGTACAAGTTATATACCAAAAAGGGTGATTACAAAAGTATTGATTATACTGCAAAATCTATTAGGTTTTATATTGGCTATGGGATCTATTGCGTTATCAATAGATTTATTCAAAGATAGTATAGTTCTTCAATAAAGATTCACCATGTTTTTTTTGAATGCGAGTAGAGTATTTTTGAGCAAGTAAGCAATCGTCATTGGTCCGACTCCTCCACGTAAGGGAGTAACTAAGCGTGCCTTAGTGATAATATCATCAAAGGCTATATCGCCACCATACCCAGCATCAATGACCACAACACCTTCTTTGACCATGTCTGCTGTAATTAAATCGGGCTTACCGACGGCAGTGATGATAATATCAGCCACTCTTGTATATAATGCGAGGTCACGTGTGTTTGAGTTACAGACTGTAACGGTTGCCCCCCTGTTAAGTAGCAACTGACTGATTGGTCTACCAATGACTGGACTGTTATTGATGATCACTACATTGGAACCGATAAGTTCAACTTGATAATCATGAAGAATATGTAAAATCCCTGCGGGTGTACAAGGGATAAAGTTTTCTTCATAACGGTTCATTAAAAGTCCAGCACTGATTGATGTGAGCCCATCAACATCTTTATTTGGTGAAATTGATTCAGTTACTTTGAAACGGTTGAAATGTGAGGGTAGTGGTAATTGTAACAAGATTCCATCAACTTGTCGATCAGTACTGAGCATATGTAGTTGATCAATCAGTTGATCTTGTGTTGTTTCATTTGGTAATCCAATATAAAGTGTCCTTATACCCACACGAGATGTGGTTTTTTGTAACATGGTATTATATGTTTCTGATGGTTGATGTCTTCCAACTGCAACAATAGCGAGTACTGGATGGTACTTAGCAGTTTGAATTTCATCCCGAATATCATCTAAAATTTTGTCTGCTATTATTTTCCCATTAATTATCTTTGATGCATTCATATAATAGTATACTGATAATAAAAATTAAGTTTTCTAACAAAGAAACGATGTGAAAAAATTGAAAATAATAATAATCAATATATTGACAGTGAATCAATATATTGAAATTATGGGGAATCATAACTCAATTGAAGTGAAGCTGACAAAAGAAGAACTACTGCATATAGTGGCGATTAAAAGAACAACAGAAAAAAAGGAGAAAGAAGAACAAAGAATTCAATATTTATCCAACCTGAATAATCTTTTATCAGATGTGACAAAATACGCGATTCATAGAATAAAACTGGGTGATATTCAATTAGTTGATAATAATATAATCGTTCTATTTTCAATAGGGGGGTCATGTGTTACTAAAACCGATATTGCAACATATTCCAAAAAATGCCAAGTTGATGTACATGATTATGCTCTTAAATATATTACTCAATACATACCAAGTGTGAAATCAATCGAGATTACTGATATTATATGTAAGACTAATGATCAAGTCGGATGTTATGGACAAGAGTTTTATATTGTTATATCCACAAATTAATCTAATTATTGTAGAGGTGTCTGTTCTTTTTCCCCTTTGGTGGTTTTAATATCTTTGATTTTCTTGAGCATTGAACTAGAGAACATTTGCGTGTTATAGTTATTTTTCATTAGGTTTTTAAAATTGATTTTTTTATAAACCGTAACCCCTTTTTGTGGATTCTGCCACGCGTTAAAAATAATAGGGTCATCTTGGTCACAACCGCCTTCAATATTCGTATTAATTGATTTGAGGACTTCTTCATCAACTGTTAACAGTTGAATATTAGGGCATGCGATTAGTAAATAGTCAATAACATCAAGTGTCAAGTTATGTGAGTTAATAGCGACTTTGTGTAAAGATGGACAAAAGAAATTTTTCCATTCTGATGGAGTAATAAATAACTCATGGACACCTTTTTGGCACCAAAATTGGGTGTCTTCAATAGCTATCTTCTCCAATTCTCTGAGTTTGAGGAGCGGTAGCAGGATCCTGATATTGATCCTCACACAGAAGTGAATGTTAATGACTTGTAGACGCGGTACTAATTCAACAATTTGCTCAAAGTGAACCTGTTCCATTTGGTGGTTGTAGAAGAAATTGAGTAATTTTAAATTGGGAAATTTCACAAGCCATTGGAAATCTGTGATTTGGAAATTTTGGTTCATGATTAACTGTGTAATATTTGGGTTAACCGTGACTTGATTTAAGAGACTAGATGTAACACTATAATTATGTGTCAGGTTGAGAGTCTCTCCAGATTGAGTGATATACTGATTAAGTAATTCCACATACTGTTCTTCTGTTTGAAGATGGATAAAATCAAGGAAACTGACCTGTTGTAATTCGTCTTGTTGATGTTTCTTTAATTGTCCATTAAGCCAACTATTATCTTTAATACCGATTAGTTTTCTTTCTTTTCTAGAGAGACATGAAGTGAGATTTTTTATGTTATCAATGTGTATTAACTTTGAGACAATTGATTCAATCTGTGGCATAGGTGCAATATCATCAACTTTTATCACATCTTTTACGTCGTTCACGGCGTGTGCACCTGATTCATCAGCGGTTTCAGGTTCAGTTAATTTCATTTGATTATAGATTAAATATAGTTGCCGATTCCGTGTTTCAAATAAGCTGATTAGGTGGTCTTCTGTCATATATGTAAAATAAACATGTTTGAGATCAAGTGATGTTAATGTTGGATGTTTGTCTTGTGGTAATGTTACGGTTGTGTCTCCAGTGGTTTTAAAGCATTGCCGATCTTTATGATTAACAATCTGATCAAATTGGTAGATCATAATCCAATTATTACCTTGAACACAATTGTAATTTAACCAAGCTTTAAGATATTTAGACTCCATATGTTATATGTTATATATGATATGTGATATGTATATGTAATTATATGTTTCAAACTTATAAATCATAAATCATAAAATTATAAAATTATAAAAACTTGACATTTAATATAAATGACAAGTTTTTTAACAACGTGTATGTCTGATAAGGAGATTTCACTACTTAATATTTGCTTAAGAGAATGTCAAAATCATTATTTTGAATGGGGGTGTGGAGGAACAACGGCTCGTGCCAGTTTATATACTAATATATGTGATATTACATCGGTTGATAGCAGTCAACAATGGATTAATAAAGTCTCATCTAATCCAATAGTCAAGAATAAACAGGTTAATTATATCTACATTGATATTAATGCAGATGATAATAACTGGGGAAAACCTAAAAATAAATCCAAAATTAGTGAGTGGCCCAAATATTCGCAAGCCGTTAACCTTAACAATCAAAAATATGACTTAATCCTGATTGATGGCCGTTTTAGAGTTGCATGTGCTCTGCAAGCCTTGAATCATTTGACTGATAGCGGTGTTGTCTTGATTCATGATTACATTAATCGTCCTCATTATCATTGTATCGAGGAGTTTTATAACCGTGTTGCTGGTGTGGATTCATTAGCTGTTCTAAAAAAGAAACCATCATATGATCAGACGAGGGTTGCATCATTATTGAAAAAATACGAGCTTGTTTATGACTAGGCGTCGATACGGGTGGTGACCTGTACAGGTTTATCAATATGGTATAGTTTCAAGATAGGATCAGTTACTTGATGAACGACCCAAAAATCAGATGCAAGGTCAGGATTAAGTAAGAATTTATATGGCATATAGAAGTACCCCTTATCCCCCCAATCAGGACCCCAACTATTTCTGATAATAAATGCCCCTTTGGAGCCATCCTTAAAGTCAATCTCATCGCTATAACCGATACAAATTACGGCGTGTCCTCCGCAACACTTTTCTTTTTTAGGTTTCGGTAATGTCATCATTCCTGTTTTGGATACCTCTTTGGATTCAAAACTTTCATAGACCATGAATCCAAAGACAATCGGTCGTTTGTTATGAATCATTGTCTTAATAGAATAAATGTCTTGTTCCACACGGCTATATGAAACTGCTTGACATTTACGTCCTTCATCATAACACTCTTGTGTGGGTGTCAGTGTAAATTTATCAATTGTGTATGGCCATAGAGTTTCTTTACAGACACCATGGGTATTAATTGATTTAATACCATCACGGATTTCAGCACCACTGTCCTCATGAATAGTACCTTCCATTTTACGTTCATTATAATAAATGAAGAGCCGAGATGGCATAAAGCAAGAGCTATTGTTCTGAATAATTTCGTCATATTGATAAGCAAAACCAATAGCATTAGCTGTACAACTTCCAAGTGATCCTTGATCATATGGTTCAGGGAATGTGAATTCTTCTCTTAAATCAACTTTAGATGGTAGTTCAATATTTTTCATAGTTAATCTTAGTTTATGATCACGATGATCATTTTTATCTCTCTTCCAACCGTAAACGCGTGTGACTTCCATAATATATATATTATGGCGAAATTATTCTAAATAATATCTTTATCCATTTTATAGTATTATACTTATTATAAGATGGATAGTAAAGAAGGACGAGATGTCCAAGATGTCCAAGATGGTAAATTCTTACTTCAAACAGATTCGGTTATGGATAAAACTTATATTGTTGCTTTTGGTGTTTCTGCTGTGGAGGGGTATGAAGAGATTAAGTTTTATACAAGTTTAAGTGAAACAGATTTAGCGGTTCACTTTAGTCGCCATCAGGACAACAAGGACCGTAAGGACCACAAGGACCGTAAGGACCACAAGGACCGCAAGGACCAAGAGGATTCAAAGGACGTGTGTTTTTTACATGTTAAGGATAACCCTAATGTGTGGTCAGGGGCTCCATTTATAGCCCCGATTGTGAATCACCATATTGATTTGACTCAATGGATTGAAACTTATTCAGAAGACATTCTGATCTCTTCATATCAGATGCTTGACCAGTCAATTGGTTCTACAAGTGAGAACGAGAACGATGGTGAAAGCACAGGTGATAATAATTTGTTAATAGAAACACGTATAGATCACGTCAAGACATTACCTAACGGATTTCAAATGATAGGTACTATTAGGGGTCAAGAACCGAAAAGGTCTTCTGGTTATTCGATTCAATATGTTGTTAACTTGTATCAACAACCGAAACTCCCAATGGTAGGACGAGTAGGGGATTCACGTATCGGTTACTTTTATGATAATTTTCGTATTGATACAACGAAAATATTGGCTGGTCAACCAATTGCTCTTATTAATAAGATGAATCTGAAGAAAACCCCGTGGATTTATATTATTGACCGTTCAATTCCCATAGAATATCACAAAGATGTCAAAAGCGGGATTTTATCTTGGAACAAATACTTTGATAAACTGGGTTTGGGAGCCCCTTTTCAGGTGATTTGTGGTCATGATAGTAATTATCCAGATGAAATTGATGTATTTGATATGACAGCAAACTATATTGTTGCTACAAATGCTGAAAATTTTAACGGTCCATATTCTGGTTATAGTATGTATATATCAGACCACCGCTCAGGAGAAATCTTGTTTGGAGTAGTATCGATTAATTTAATTAAAACCGTTAGTTTACCTATGCGATATGTCGTGATGCATGGATATGAGCCTGAACAGGGTCATTTATTTAAAAAGGAGATTGATCAGTATATTGCATGGGTTATTACACATGAGGTAGGGCATCAACTAGGATTGAGACATAATTTTACGGGGACATTTACTAAGAACCATACATCAACTGTGATGGATTATGTCGATATTTTCAACGATTTGACAACTCCTAGTAAATATAACCCATGGGGAACATTGAGGGAATATGATTTAAATGCGATAAAATATGGATACGTACCACTGAAAGGTGAACAAACAGGTATTAAGCATCCACAATTAGACACAATTGCTCAAAAAATGACAGTTCCATTTGGAACCGATGAAAATTATTGGGAAGACATCAATCCACTTGTTAATAAAGTAGAAGATGTCGATAATCCATTAGAGTTTGTTGAAAAAAATTTAAGGCTTTATCATGAATACCGTGTTAATCTCTTAAAATTCGTTAAAGATGCAACAATAACATCATATGAATACAATAACTTGTTTATTTATCTCTATACGGATAAATATATTAAGTTATCAGATATTTGTCTAAAATATATCGGTGGTCGTTACTATGACCCAGATCGTGTTTATTTTCAACCGATTAGTAAATCATCTGTGGTGCAAGCGATTACCTTACTTCTGCACATATTAAAAGAAATAGAATATACTTCTGAAGAGTATCAATATTTTGTTTATGAATCCGATTTAGATACTGATTACCAATTATATAATCATGTACAATTTGATACGATTTATTCAATGAATCATCAAAATTTATATAATTTCTACCTCAATTTAATTAATCACATTTTAAAGGGTATAACATCTGCACCTAATATTATTAGACTGGTTCAAAATACTCCAGATACTATGACAGCAACTGATTTACTAAGTAATTTTAGTTTTTCTTTTATTTCATCATCCAAATCAACTCAAGTCTATGATGTTCACAGTGTGAACGGTATTTTCCCTGAAATTGGTGCGGTTTTAATCCATGATAGCCATTGGCAAGATATTTTGCTTGATTTTAGTCCTTTGAAGGCTAATCTTCAATATAACTGGATTGATCGATTATTAGATATTTACAAAAATACAGATTCGTATTTAATGAAGTCAAGTACATATACTATCTTAAAACAAGTAGACCAAATTACCAATCAGTCATTGCTACCGTATCTTTCTACACTGAAAGATAGATCAAAGACATCAAAGACACAATTAATGGAACACTGGTCATTTTTAAGAGATATTTTGAAGCCAATAAGAGTCAAATAATTCTTGAGGACCGTTAGGACCGTTAATTTCATCTTGTAAAAGCGTTTTTAACTGAATATTTTTAGATTCTAAAGATCCGTCTTTTCCTTCCGCTAATAGAGTCAAATTATTACCGACGAGGTTTCCTGTGATTTTAAGTTGATCATCATAGATGTCATATTGGTTGTCATGTTTTTTGAGATTTAAATAATATCGATTATCTTGATAATCAAACGAGATATATTTATTTTCTTCTTGTTCTAAAAGCGTTTTACCAGTGGATTGATCACCACAAGGCTTGTCACAAGGCTTGTCACCTGACGTGTCACCAGACTTGTCACCTGACTTGTCACTAGGCGTGTCTTTTTTCCGAGCGAAACTACGGCGACATCCAGGTGCTTGAAAAATATCGGTTCTAATAGGTGCAGAAATATCATCTTTAGTGAAGGATTTCTGTTTCATTCCTTTCTCATTTAGAGAAAGGGCTTTATCAGGGCATGTTTTTATATTTTCAGGTTCGATCGTGACAGATGATTGAGAGATTTTTTGTAACCGTTCTTCGATCTGGTTGAGATATTTGGCTCTTAGGTCTAAATAAATGTCAGATTTAATTAAGAGTGAATCTGAGACCATCTTAGAAACAAGAGAAATAACCATCTGCATGTGATCAATGAGATTGTCTTTCTCGACAACTTGTTCATTAATTGTATGTAATTGGTTAATAATTTGGATTAATTCCTTCATTAATACAAATAGTTGATATGTGTTGATATGTGTTGATATAAGCCCGCATTCAATTTTTCATATATTCGCATAAATTATCTTAATTAATAATATAATTATTAATTATAATATAATATAATATAATTAATAGACTATGTCTCTATCATCTTATCAAATAACATGTCTAACCGAGGGTATCCGTGTAGTCACAAACTATGGTGTCACTGTTCCAACAGTGTGTCCCAATAATAATCAACATACAATTGACCCAGATCAAACAACAGTATATGATACACAAACATTGACTGAAGTAACCGTTCTAAATCCAAATGGTTATTATCAAGCAACCACATCATATTTACCAATGGACGCATGTACTCCAGGAACGGTTTTTACTAAAGATATTAGTTTTCCAATGAGGATATTTCTCTGGAGTATCGCAGTGTATCCTCCAGTGAATTCTGAAGATGATTGGTTTGATGTAATTTCTGCTCCCAATACGGCTATTGGATATATCACAAGTGGGATTGAAATTGGAGCAACTCAGATGTATGTTAGTTCAACTGTATGTGAAAATGCAATCCCAGGGTTGGATATTGCTATCTATGATGGGACTAATAGAGATGATCTGGGTCGTATTACTGCTGGTGATGAAGGCACTCTACTTTGTCAGTTTGAAACCCCCACGACCCACGCCTTTACAACTGGAAGTTTAGTTGAACTGAATTTGAAAAATATTAGACATTTTGAAATGTGTCGCACAACTGAATATGAAATCCGATTAGGTAGTCCTTGGAAAAAATATAAAGAAGTTCCTGCCAATACTATTATGCGAATAGTATATCATAATATGGATGGTAACGCAAAGTATATTTCGATGTTGTTAGAGTATTATATCATGCCTCCAGAGAATTGTCCGATGAGTTAGGTCGTTACTTGGTTTTTCTATCTGGTTTAACATTGATTCTTTTAGATATTACTTTACGATAAAAAACCGTTACACCTTCACGTGTAATTTCATAAACATCACCTTTACGGTCTTTAGAAGCAGGTCTCCCACCATAATAGCGGTTGACTGGATCATCGAGACACACAGATCCAAGTAAAACACGTGATGTTTGAACTGATTTAGCTTCATATCTTTGAAGCATCTCAGTAATTTCATCATCCTTCATGAGTCTCCATTTGGGTTGGTATATATGTTTAGTTGGGTTGATAAACATTTGGCGGACGTCAAATATTTCAACCAATGGATTGCCGATAAAATTAGTGACAAACTGGGTTAATTTACTAGTTATATCACAGATGACAATAAAATGAAGATTTGTTAAATTTTTTAAATCTTCTTCATTTGTTACCTCATCTGAATAATCACTAATTAATTTAATGATTCCATCTTTAGTAGACTCTTGAGTTAATAGGACGATAACTTCATGATCTGCCGTGTCATAGATTCCTCTCATTACGCTATCTCCCGCCTTATAGAGACTAAAGTTATCTTCGTTTAATTGGTATAAGTCTGAAGGAATTCTGAAATGGCGATCATTCATCATTTCTAAACATGTTTGACGTGCACCGAAGTATAGGTGGATTTGTTGAGCACTCATAATTGCTATATCTATATGGTCTATAGATATAATAGAGAAATATTATTCAATTTTTTACAATTATGTCAATTGATTTAGAGGGTTGACATTATTATATATTATTAATTATGTCAGCTATTCGCCGAATTCAAAAAGAATTAAAAGACCTTAATGATAAAACAAAGGATTATGATAACCAAATTTTCAGTGTTGCACCAATTGGTGACGATTTTTTTAAATGGTCTGGATATATCTTTGGGCCAACTGGTTCACCGTACGAAGGTGGGGTTTTTAAGATAGGTATCGAATTCCCAAGTAATTACCCATTTAAAGCACCCAATGTATGTTTTAATACTAGGATTTATCACCCCAATATTAGCTCATCGGGTGGTATCTGTCTTGATATTTTACGTGATAAGTGGAGCCCTGTTTTAAGTATCTCAAAGTTACTATTATCTATAAGTAGTCTTTTAACTGATCCAAATCCTAATGACCCATTAGCACCAGATGTGGCTCGTGTCTACCGTTTAAATAGGCAATTATTTGAACAAACTGCAAAAAGTTGGGTTCTAGAATATGCTCAATTTCTATGATAGAAGTAAATCTTCAGATTTAAGTGACATTTCTGTCGGTATTATGACTTTACGATTAACATATTTTTTGATGTTATCTTGTGTTAGTTTAGGTTTCTCAGGTTCAACACGAGGTTCACCATGTGGTTCAACATGCTGTTCAACATGTGGTTCAACATGTGGTTCAACATGTGGTTCAACATGCTGTTCAACATGTGGTTCAACGCGAGGTTCAACATGTGGTTCAACATGTGGTTCAACACGAGGTTCAACACGAGGTTCAACACGAGGTTCAACACGAGGTTCAACACGAGGTTCAACACGAGGTTCAACATGTGGTTCAACACGTGCGTTAATCAATGTGACATTAGGGCTTTCATCGTCTTCTTCACCTTGGTCGTCTTCACCTTGGTCTTCGTCTTCTGTTAGTAAATCAATATCAAGAGATTTTACATCATTATGTGGTATGGAAATGGGTATCGAGTGAGGTATGTTTGTTATCTGAGGTATGGATGATCTTAAACCTAACCATCCTTTAATTTGGTCAGGAATTTTTGTACTCATACCGAGTATGAGTATATCGGCTGAGAACATGATTAATATCCATTTTTTGACAGTCATTAAAATTCCTGCTAACAAAGGATAATTCATGACACTGTCAATCATTGATGAAATATAGATGGCTCCATAGCAGATACATCCTATAATAAATGTACGTATCATTCTAGCCATAGTTGTCAGTTCTTCTCCCCATGGTAAAGAATTAATCAGGCAAAAAATCATTTTATATTGTTATATAAAATGATTCTGTGACATTTCTATGTAATTTTTAACGAACGATGTCATAATAATCGAGATCCATCGCTGATTCAATTCTTTGGTGATATTCAATAACCATACGAGAGTTAATATTTTCAACGGGTTCAAACGTTGCATCGTTCCTTGGTATGTGGTCCCACCACATTAAATAGTAGCTGGTATCTGAGTATACTTTATGCTTAATGATTGCGTTGACATCGTATTCCTGATTGGCAACTGATATAATCCCGTTATCAACCAGGAACTGTCGGAATGTTTTATTAAGAAAAGCATTAATTGGTAATTCGTGTGTGACTAGATAGTTGAACACTTTATCATCTTGTATGATTTCACGATAATCTTGTTCCATAAACTTCTTAGCATTTTTGGTATAATGGTATGTAATAAACAATTGATAATGTGTATATAGAAACGGTATAATTTCTATTGGAATTTCAATATACTGGTCTTTATATTGGTTGATTGTTAACTGATTGTGTTTATGATTAGGAACTACAATTACACGACAAGAGTATTTGTTAGATATGGGTGACCATATAATGTCATAAATATCGAATGTCCAGTAAAATTTATCAAATAAGGCGTGTATATTTTTACTCAAAAATATACCGTTACGGCGGTCATAGATAAATTGTAAAGAGTATTCATGACATATGTTATATGGGATGATATGTGCTGCATCACATTCATAACAGCATAATCCTGTTAAGAGACACTTCTTATCACGATCTTGAACGAGATGTCTGAACTTATTTTGACAAGACATATTTGAATTTGAATTAGAATTTGAATTAGAATGTAATTTGAATAAAATTTTATTTTATTCAAATTTTATATCGTATTCATTTGAATATTATATTTTATATTCATATAAACAATGGATTCCAATCAATATCTATTGGGAAGAAAGTGCCACGGTCGTGCTTCATTTAAAGACCCTAACCATTTTAGGGTGAATGAACTTAAAGTGATTACAACCGAGTTGGGTTTATCTTCAACTGGTGTTAAAGATGTCTTATGTAACCGAATTAGAGATCATCTGAATAATCATCCTGATGTGAACCGTATTTTATTGCAAAAGTATGGCAAAGAGAACTCTCAGAAGATTGAAACTGTTCCAAAACCACGTAAGTCTAGGAGAAAACCTACACATCAGACAAGTCAAGTAGTTCAGAAGATTGAACCCGTTCCTAAACCACATAGATCTAGAAAGAGACTTACAAGTCATAAGACTGAACCTGAACCTGAACCTGAAAAAGATAGTAAAAAAATAATCTCATATCTAACATTAGAAGATATGATGAAGGAATATAATATTCCAAATATGCGATCGCTCATAGATTTGACAGATGAAGAGATAGATTCATTGATTCAGATTATTAAGTTGCATGATGGTCAGGTTAAAATGACTGATGTTTTGAAAAATATTACTAATAAAGATGAGAAAATCAAGGTTCTTGTTGATGAATTGTCTCAAAAATTATGCCGTTGTGTTGTAGATAAAAACGAACCTAGAGTCGATCCAAAGAGGGTTGGTCTGTGTATCTCTTCTATTTTCCATAGTAAAGGAATAAGAATCTCGGGGTTTAATTGTTTTCCGAAACCGATCTTAATTCCGAAGAATGGGTCACATGCAGTTATAATGAAGAAAAAATAATTATTTTCTTCTTTGATAATATAAATAATTTTCTTATAATGGTCAAGAAAAACATTACCCTATCAGAAGCTGAACAATTAAGTAGGAAATTCTCAATTAACCATAAAGTCGTACCCTTTGACCAGTGGGTGTTTGGTTTAAATATTGAGCTTGAACACGGTACTATTAATAAGTTAACTGATGTGACACATGATGACCTAATTAAAACGGCTAAAATCACATTGGCGCATCTGATGGAATTCCCTAATTATTATGAGAAGTTAGAACAAATGGAGGTAACCTTAGAGAAGCAATGGGAAAATAAACCGTTTAATATTTTCTTAGAAAAAACAAAGAAGTAAAGCGAAAAGCGACAAGCGACAAGCGAAACGTAATTATGAGAGTTCTTTTTGGATCATGACTATTAATCGGTAGAGGTGAATGACTGATGATGATTGTTCACATATACTGATAATTTTAATTGTTTGTTCAATCATAATTGCTCTATCTTTTTCTTTAATTTCTTTATTAAAAATCAAGACTTTAATCATAATGTCTAAAATATCAGTCACATTATAACCGTTATTAATCATATTATTTAGAATTGCTAGTGCTTTCAATCCTTGATGATTCAGACAATGATCAATGATTTGATTGATATTCTCAATTGATGGAATATTAAAAATATGATAAAAATGTTCCATTATTTTATCGTTATCGGTTGTTTCATTGATAATACGACTATTAGCGAATACTTGTAAATAATTAATCGCTTGTTTTAAATCGTTATGAGAAATGATTCCTATGGCGTGATAAATTTCATCAGATAGTACTAAGTGTCGTTGACACATGATTTCTTTTAAACGAAGAGTAATATCATTGATAGAGATCGGGAAAAATTTCAAGATTAATGCTCTGCTTTGTATAGCTTCAATAACGTTACTTAAATTATTACAGATGAAGATGAACCGTACTTTTTGTGAATAAATTTCTATAATTCTTCGAAGTGCCATTTGAGCTTCATCTGTCATACAATCAAAATCATAAACCGTTACAATGCGGCATTTATTCTTAGGTAAAACTGTTTTCTTCCTGATGAAATTGATAATATTAGGGCTATCTGCTGATGAATCATTGGATTTTTTTTTATCTGTTTTTTCTGTTACGACGTTTTTCCCACGATAAATAGAACCGATTATTTCTAGGTGATTATTAGTAATATGTGTACCTAAATATTGAGTGGCAAGAATCTTCGATGTGATAGATTTTCCACAGCCATTTGGACCACATAAGATTAGATTTGGTAAGTGATCGTTATTTAAGAAACTATTAATAGTTTCAATTACCATAGGGTTTCCAATCACTTGATTTAGGGTTTGGGGTTCATAGTCTTGAATCCACAAGTGATGACTAATCGGTTCAACAAATTTTTCAGTAAATTTAATTGACATAATAAATTTATAAGATTTATAAGATTTATAAGATTTATTCAATTGTTACTATTTAGTAATCAATTTTTAGTGGCAAAAATTGATTACTAAATAGTAACAATTGAATGGATATTTAACGTCTTATTAATCTATGCCTGAGATTGCTGAAGTAGCGTTAATGGTTAAAGCCATTAATGATATTTTATCTGGTAAAAAGTTGAAGAATATAGAAGTATTAGGTGGGCGATATTTCAAGGATAATAGAAGCGTTTTAGATAATCATGAAACCTTATTGGGGTTATTACCTCTTGAGATATTATCAGTTAATGTCAAGGGTAAATTTGGCTGGATAGAATTGTCTAAAGACTGGTATATTGCTATTACGTTTGGTATGTCTGGTTCAATTTACTATGAACCAGATGATGATGTCGTTAACAGAGACGAATATATGAAACATTTTCATATTAAATTTATCTCAGATGATGACCAATGTTTTTATTTTGGAGATCCACGACGATTTGGAACAATCAATTTATCAAACAATCGCCAAGACTTACAAAAGAAATTGGATAATCTAGGTCCTGATATGTTAACAGGTCCGCCTATATCGGATCTGGAATTCATTCAAATCTTTAGGAGACGTATATTCTCAGATAAGAATATCTGTCGGGTCCTAATGGAACAACGTGCTGTCAGTGGTGTTGGTAATTATATTAAAGCCGAAGTATTATATGAATGTCATATAAATCCATGGGCTCTGGTTTCCGACTTAGATGATCAGACCTTATCTCTACTTCATCAAAGTATTCGAAGTATTGCTCATAAGGCCTATATTGGTCATGGTGCCTCATTGTATACATATACTGGAATACGTAGAGAAAAAGGTACGTTTCAAGACATGCTTAAAGTCTATGGGAAAACTACCGATCCCCAAGGGCAATCAGTTATCACCATACCTGATAAACAATCTCCTGATAAGAGAACGACACACTATGTACCAAGTGTACAAATTATTGGGAGTCATCGTGATCCTAATAATTTAAATAGAGAAAAAATTGTTATTAGAGTCAAGAAAGTGATATAATGGACTTGGATCATCATATCATTAGTGTTTCTGTTGGCGGCCGTCGCGTCGCATATGTTCTGTCTTTGCTACCTCAAATAGGTAGTCTAAGGAGAAATCTGAAGTAATAATATCTCTCCTTAAACATGGGTAAAAGTCAGTATTTCCCATACTACTGACCATTTGGTGGAGATGAAGATCCCTCTTCACTCGTTTGAAAATAAGATCAATAATATATTGATCCATCACAATATATTATATCATATAATTTTTTTTATATATATTTTATTATAATATGTCAAATGATGCTGACCAAATTCTGCCTCATCTTTGGCTGGGAAACTTCAACAGTTCTCAAAACTATGATTTTATTCATAGAAACCGTATTCACGTCATAATTAATTGTAGTAAAGATCTCCCGTTCTTGCCTATCAATACTACTTACAAATATCGTATACCTGTTCATGATAATTTAGAACATGATGAATTAGTTGCAATGGGTAAATGGATTCCCAAGATTCTTCATGTTATTGAAAGATATTATCAAGGAGGTAGTAATATTCTAATTCATTGTGCGGCAGGGATGCAACGATCAGCAATTATTACACTGTGTTTCTTATGTTATCATTTTAAATGTAATCCCAAGAGTGCTTTTTTATATATGAGAAAGAAAAGACCGATCGTTTTTAGACCATATATGAACTTTGCTCTAAGTTTCAGAATGTATTATGGAGATGAGATGTATAAGCATCTAGTGTCATGATTATAGCATTACACAATACCGTTCTGATTTGACAGCGGGTGGTGCGTTTTCTACCCCCTTATTGATTTGACTTGGGGAGCGTGTCAATTTAACAATCAGATCGATCATCATATCAATAATGTCATGAGTTAACATAAACATTATTTTCTCTTTATCTATTTCCTTAATCTGTAAATGGTGAATAATCATTTTGACAACACCAATGACAATTTTTTTCTTATCTACACCAATTAATTCAGGTATCAACTCAACACATTCCATGAGCCTGAGTAAGCAATCATGTAGGTCTCTTGAATCAAACTCAACATCTTTATACATGTGAATAGAGTCTTGGAATATTTCCTCAATAATTTCATCGATTCTGGACTGCGATGCCATTATTTTTATTTCTATAATAAAATACATTTATATTTCTAAGTAAGTAGTTGTACTATGAAGTCATGACATAATATGATATGATACTTGGAAAACCGTTAAATGTTGTGGATGCTGCCACAGTATATGCCCCAAAGTTAGGTACAAAACAATAGTCATCTATTTCTAATTGAGGTAAGTTGATGTCATCACTAACTTTATCGATTGAATCACATGTTCGACCAAAGATAACTGATTTATATTTTTCTTTTTCGTTACTCTCATTGTATGGATAAATATCAGGTTTCTGATGATCGAAAAAAATACAATTAAATGAACCATATACCCCATCATTAATATAGTACATAAACTCCTTATCTCCCGTTTCTTTGTTAATCCTTAGGTTTTTACCAATAATATTGACTACTAAAACATGACTGGCTTGGACAAAATATCTTCCAGGTTCCGCGATGACTTTTAAATCGGGTATATCTCCGAAAAAAGTATCTAATGCCTGATTGATAGATTCGCATATACTTTCAAACAATTTAATAGGTTCATCTCCACGTTTCCCAGGAAACCCCCCACCAATGTCTAACATAGTCATTTTAAAACCGTGTTTTTGACCTATTTTAAATACTTCACTAGCCAGTTTAATTGCTGAGTGATACTGTTCAGGTGAACTACAGTCACTACCGACATGAAATGAGACTCCAATGATATTGAGCCGTGATATATGTGCATAGTTCAAGATGTCTTCAATATTTGACATATCATCGGTATCTGCGCCAAATTTTGTATTAAAACGACAGGCTGAGTGAGTGTCATCAACCTTAATTCTTAAGAGTAGTTGACATTTCGGATGAAATAACTTGATTTTGTCTAGTTCATAGATACTATCAAAAACAGATATATCAATATCAACGGTTCTCGCATATTGTAGAGAGGCGCAATCTTTATATGGGTGAGCATAAATAACCGTTCCATATTCAGCATCATTCTTAACAATATTGATCTCATTCTTTGACGCGACATCAAAACCGCATCCCAACATTGCTAAAAGTTTACATATAACCGCATTTGGATTACATTTGACCGCGTAAAATGGTTGTACTCTCGGAAGTAATTTGGTCCACATTTGGTATCTTCTGATGATTTCACCAAGGTCGACAATATAGAAAGAAGAATGATGAACGTGATTTTCCAAGATTGTTTCAATAATATCATATTCAGTATGAGTTTCGTGGTTACCTATTAACCGTACACCATTCTCCTGTAACAACTTAGAAAGTCCAGCAATTTCAGTGTCTTGCTCCATATTCATATATATTTAATGGAAGTTTTATATTTTTATTATTAATAATAAAAATATAATAATTGATATTTAAATTATTAATTTATAATGAGATATATAATACATCTAATCATCAATTAATGGTAGAAATATGTCAATGTCTTAAACTAGATGGTAAACAATGTCAACGATCAGCCAGTAAAAAATCTGGCCAAAATCCGCTATATTGTTGGCAACATCAGGATTGTAAAACTGCGATTCAAACACCACCATTTCAACCACCACAACCAGTTCAACCACCACCAGTTCAACCACCACCAGTTCAACCACCATCAGTTCAAACACCACCAGTTCAACCACCACATGAAACACATAAGATTAAAATTATTAAAACGGCTAGTGGTCGTGGCTTGTGGGTGTGTGGTGAGACATTCTCACATAAGGCAATGTTATCTTCACTTCATGGTAAATGGAACCGTGGTCATAAGTGTTGGGTTTTCCCTCTTGATTCTAAAGAGAAATTACTATCATATTTTAAATTAACGGAAAATGATCTTCATCAACAAAAAAAAGATACTGAAACAGATACTGAAACAGATACTGAACCAGATATTCACTCAAATTTTGTCTCTATGAACCTGTTTTTTGATGGAGCATCAAAAGGGAACCCTGGTCCCGCTGGATATGGTGTTCAAATTATCTCATCACTTTTAGAGAAACCTGTCTTATTATCAGAGAATATCGGACACGCCACCAATAACAAAGCCGAATATAGTGGTGTTATCAATGGTTTAAAATGGGTTCAATCGTTCGTTCAGAAACAACTTAATCCTGACCAAAGACTAAATCTACAAATCAAAGGTGATTCCCAATTAGCTATCAGGCAATTGAATGGAACATATGCAGTTAAGAGCCCTAATATCAAAGTTTTATATGACATTGGTATCTCCATAATTTCTCAATTGAGAAAAGACGGTCACATGGTGACTCTTAAACATATTTATCGCGAAGAAAATAGTGTGGCGGATAAATTAGCATCTGATGCTGCTTTTAAGAAATAAGTAATTTTTGTAGTTGTTCAACCTTATCAAGTTTTTCCCAAGTGAAAAATCCGTCTTTGGCTTCTCGCCCAAAATGCCCATAAGTGGCGGTTACTTGATAAATGGGTCTCAGTAGGTCTAGAGTTTTCACGATACCAGCTGGGGTACAATCAAATGTGTTTTTAATTGCTTTTTCAATGGTTTCCTCTGGAATTTTTGCGGTTCCATAGGTCTCTAACATAATCGAAACAGGGAAGGGTACTCCAATGGCATAAGATAACTGTATTTCACACTTATCACATAAACCAGCAGCTACAATATTTTTAGCGATATATCGGGCCATATAAGCCGCAGATCGGTCTACTTTGGATGGATCTTTTCCACTAAAAGCACCACCACCATGTCGCCCCATACCTCCATAGGAGTCAACGATGATTTTACGACCAGTCAGGCCTGAATCTCCCTGTGGTCCTCCTATTACAAATCTTCCGCTTGGATTGATGAAATATTTGACATTATCATCTAATAAACCAGTCGGTTCTAATACTGGTTTGATAATCTGTTCAATGATGGTCTTTTTAATATCTTGATATTCAATGCGGTCATCGTGCTGATGTGATACGACAACGGTATCAATACGTATGGGTTTATGACCATCATACTCAATCGTAACTTGGCTTTTAGCATCAGGTCTGAGCCACGGGATGGTCTTATCTTTCCTTAGTTTGGCGGCTCTTTCAAGAATTTTATGCGATAAGACTAATGTCATGGGCATATATTCAGGGGTTTCATTGGTTGCAAAACCAAACATTAAACCTTGATCACCTGCCCCTTGTTGTCCTTCGTATTCTTTGAGTCCTGCTCCAGAAACAGCTTGAGAAATATCAAGCGATTGCGCATGGATGGTGTTCATAATAGCCATTGATTTATAATCAATACCGTATTCAGAGTTATCATAACCGATGTCCTTGACCAGAGTTCTGACTACTTCTTGACAGTCAACGTATGCGTTTGTGGTGATTTCTCCACCAATCAGAATCATACCTGTGGTAGTAAAGACATCACATGCTACTCTTGAAAGAGGATCGACTGCTAAACAAGCGTCAAGGATGGCATCAGAGACTTGGTCTGCGATTTTATCGGGGTGTCCTTCACTGACTGATTCCGATGTAAAAAGGTGTGTTCGTTTCATTTTACGTTATATAATTAAAATGAATTTATTTATAAATGAATTTTTATTCAATTTTCATTTGTTTGTAAACAAAGAATAAATAATTATCATCGACCGTTGTTTTAAACTCTGATTCTTGATGAACATTAATGTCTGTGTCAATTAGAAATATAACTTCTTTATCGGTTTTCTTATTCACAAAGTAGTGCCTTCTAAATAGACTGAACGGTGCTATCAGCTTCATCTATTAGCCATATCAATGGGGTGGATTGATGCGGATACTTATTTTAGAAAATGACATTAATTAGTACTTTCGCTATTGGGGCTCGCCCCAATACCCCCATGGGAAGTTGGACCCCCTAAGATAGTAACAGATGGTCATCTTAACATCTATAATGGACCCCCCCCTGGTTCTGGAGATTTCTCAGCAACAGGACAGTCGGTTTTGAGTTCCACGTATCCTATCACGTGTGAGTAACCCATTTAAAGTCAAAAGCTTAAGAATAAAAAGTTGATTTATTTTTTCTAAAATAAATTACTTATAAAAATGAAATGCCAGACTGATGGTTGTAAATCAGGAGCAAGAAGTGGGTACAATTACTGTGTCACCCACGGAGGTGGTGTTAGATGTCAGCATCAAGACTGTGATAAATCATCACAAGGTAAGACTGATTACTGTAAGACCCATGGAGGAGGTGCTAGATGTCATGAACCTAATTGTACTAAATCAGCAGAAGGTAAGACTGATTACTGTAAGGCTCATGGAGGAGGTGCTAGATGTCAACATCCAGAATGCGATAAATCCGCACAAGGTAAGAGTAATTACTGTATCACTCATGGAGGTGGTGTTAGATGTCAGCATCAAGACTGTGATAAATCAGCACAAGGTAATACTGATTACTGTAAGGCCCATGGAGGAGGTATTAGATGCAACGAACCCAATTGTACTAAGTCAGCAAGAGGTGGGTATGATTATTGTATCTCCCATGGAGGAGGTACTAGATGTCAGCATTCAGACTGTGATAAATCAGCAAGAAGTGGGTACATTTACTGTAAGGCTCATGGAGGAGGTGCTAGATGTCATGAAATCGATTGTGATAAGTCAGCAGAAGATAAGACTGATTACTGTAAGAGCCATGGAGGAGGTGCTAGATGTCAGCATCCAGACTGTGATAAATCAGCAAGAGGTAAATCTTGCTACTGTGTTGCTCATGGAGGAGGTTCTAGATGTATTGAACCCAATTGTAAGGCTTCAGCACAAGGTAAAACAGACTACTGTATTACCCATGGTGGAGGTCCACGATGTCCCCATTGTATAGACTGGATTGATAGTAGGTCTGGGTGTAAAAAATATGATGGGTACTGTGCCACCTGTTTTAAACAGTTGTTCCCAACAGATAAGAGATCATCAGTTATAAGAATAAAATCAAGTGAGACTATGGTAAGGAACTATTTATATCAAGAGATGAATGAATTTATCCATGATACACCAATACATACTGGTCATTGCCAATGTGATCATCGGAGGAGAATAGACTTTAGAATGTTAATCGGTAATACTCTGTTAGCAGTAGAAGTTGATGAACGACAACATAAAGGTTACAATCCTAATGATGAAAATGATAGATATGATGATTTATATATGGTGTTTAGTGGTAAATGGATTTTTATTCGATTCAACCCAGATGCGTATATCCTCAAAGGAAAAAGATATAATCAAAAATTAGATGTCAGATTACCTGTCCTATTAGATGAGATTAAGAAACAAATTAATCGTATTGAAAATAATGAAAATATGGAGTTAATAGAAGTAATCAAATTATACTTTAATGAAGAACAACAAGAAGGTTAGAACCTGTCCCTGTAAATCCGAAAGTTTGACATCAATACAATCATGTGTCTTATGTTTATGACAATAAATAGGTGTTATTGCTCCAGGAGGAGCAATAATGAATTAGTTCCCACAGACGACACATCCGTTGTTTTTTAACATCATTATCTATTGATTCCATTTTATTTATGATTTTGAATCCATAAATTCAAAAATATCAATTCAATTTCCCCATCTCAAAGTAAAGTATCACTAAATTATCATTCTGATGTTTATTTTTTTGCTCTTTCTGGGTGTTTCAGATCAATCATATCAGGTAGACGATGACTCGCACAATGAGTGGGCTTATCACCTTTATACCCATATGATGGTCCCACAGGACACATTTGACATTTCTTATGGACGACATCAACCATCTCTGGTTTCTTATGATCAGAACAATGTGTTGCACCTTTAGTACCTGGAAGGGCAAAATATGGCATCTTCCCACATTCAGAGCACTTTTTATTGTTAAGATTGACCATTCCTGCCTCCTTATGTTGATTACAATATAAGGGACTCTCCCCGACAAATCCAAATGTTTTACGTTTTGAACATCCAGTGTGCGTACAATTCTTATGCTTGACATCAACACAATCAGGTGTTTTATGTTTTTGACAATATAATGGTGTGATTGATCCAGGAGGAGCATAAATAGATTCAACTCCACATACGACGCATAGTTTTGTCTTAGTACCTGTCTGTAATTGTAATTTTTTCATATCATCTTCAAGACTTGTCATTTGATTAGATTATAAGGTTTTATTTGATTTGATAAATCAGAATTTATCAAATCAATTTTTCACAACCAAAGTAATTTTATCTATCCTTCATTTTAATTTTCATTTATTCAATATGCATCCTAATATCCAATCCCATACTTTCAAGTTCTTGTAATAATAGTTTCATCGCATAAGGTAATTGAATCTGTTGGATTTCGTCATCCTTAATTGACTGTCCATTAAATTTATACAGGTGTTGTTCTGAGTTACCAACAATCATTGCTTCTTCTTTTTTACTGACATATGCTTTGAATAGGTCAGAAGAGTCCATCATCCTTTCTTTCAAGAACTTGGGAATACCGTGTGCGATGAAGCAATCACGCTCCATTTCACCCAAACGCAGTCCTCCATCTCGTGACCGCCCTTCCGCGGGTTGTCTTGTGAGTAGTTGTACGGGGCCACTCTCTCTACTATGTATCTTGTCTAACACCATATGTTTGAGTCGTTGGTAATAAGTGGGTCCGTAGAAGAAGACCGTGTCGAACATTTGTCCAGTTTGTCCATTATACATCACTTCATTACCGAGTTCATCCATTCCGTATGCTTTGAGTGATTCACGGAATGATTTGAAGTCATATGCCGTGAATGGTGTCGCATCTTGTATTTGTCCAGTATTAACGGCAATTTTACCGAGTAATGTTTCTAATAGTTTGCCGACAGTCATACGTGAAGGGATACCGTGAGGGTTCATAATCATATCGGGAACTAGTCCTTCACTGGTGAATGGTAAATCAACTGCACGATACAGGATTCCAGTGGTACCTTTTTGCGAATATCTGCTGGCAAATTTATCACCAATTTCAGGTTTTCTGAGAGAGCTGACTCGTGCTTTGATGATTGAATCACCATCACCGTTAGTGGCAATAATTTTATTATCAGGAATAACTTTATCAATAGTTCCTGATTCGTTACTGCGAGTTGTGGTACTGACATCCTTGTAGGTAAAACCTTGATGGTCTGATTCCTTCATTTCAATGACTTTACCGATGATGACATCACCACCCTTAACAACTTTACCAACAATGGGTTCTCCTTGGTCATTAATGGCATCATATTCCATTAATTTAACATCACGTGTTGATTTTTTCTCTGGTTTTGCGAATTTTTCCGTTGCCGTTGTAATAGAACGGTGTTTTTGTGCTTTATCAGTATAAGTGCGATAGAAGATGGTGTTGAAAAATCCACGTTCCACCGCATCTTTATTGACAATGATAGAGTCCTCTTGATTATCTAATGTACCATCCGCTGAACATTTGTTCGGAATCCTCAAGCATTTCCTCATGAGAAATCGGATATTGACATTCGGCTAACTAAACCACACACAGTGACATATAATTAGTTAGACTAGTGCCAATTAGTATCGCTACTAGGTATAGACTTTATCTTAAGCTCGTATTATTAACGAGCCAACCCCCGTTAAGTCGTTGAACTTTCACCATGCTTGGGGGAACCTAGGTTCCCCCATACCCCCTTCCTTTTAGTGGGTAGTTTAGGTGCTTAGCTGCGGATTGTCTCTGCATTGATATTTTTACCCTACCATTGAGTTTCCCCAATGCCATGATAAACTTTCGTTTTATCACTTGGTAATCTATGCATTTTAGCCCATCCAGAGGAGGGGGCTATGGGGGAACCTAGGTTCCCCCAAGAGATTTTCCCGCAATTTGAGGGTTTTGCCCGATATGTTCGGACTTGCCACAACTTTTATTGTGACATTTGGGGGCATAAACAAGTTCACCCCGTATAACACGCATACAATAGCATCGATGTTGCGCCATGTGGTAGTTTATCAACAATTACGTATTTAGCAGCACGTGTTGACACCAGTGGGCGATGACCATAGACGAGAACGTGTGCCATGGTATCCATTCTTGAATTGTAATTGGTGACATAGTATCCAATCGACTGCTTGGCCATACTTGAGTTATGGACACATATATTTTGTCCTGTGATAAAACTGTGTGTTTCTGACTCAACTGTAATATCAGCGATTTCCACATTATCATGCGGTTCAATTGTCATGATCGGGACGAATATCGATTTATCAGCGGTCTTAACAACTTCACACCATTCTGAAATTGACATATGATTATAATTATGGTGATTACACATTGTTTGACCATATTTTGTGTATTCAGAAATGATCATATTATAACTATCAACTGGATGAGATAATGGAATGGAAACACAGATGAGGTCCTTATCAGTTAATGTCGCAGCTGGTTTCCAACCGTTACACGTTAATATAGGATGGTCATCAGTACACACAACAGTACGTCCAGATAGTGTAGTTACCTTAACGATCTTTTTCTCAGTCGGTTTGACATATTGGTTGATCACCTTCGATGGGTATTGTTCTAAGGTATCAGGATCCACTGTGATGACATATTCACCAACTTTAATATCACCTATTTTCTTCAGAGAACCATCGGACATAACTACTTCTTCCTCTTTCCACAAACACTGGTAGCAATTTCTAGGGGACTGATTGTGGTCAGAGAACGGAATCGTACATGCCACGACTCCCATCATCATCATTGGGTGGATTTCACAATGAGTATACCGTACAAAAGACTGGTTTGTATCTTTATTGGCTAACATATCAGCATATGTCATAGCAATCATGGAGTTTTCCGTTTCATTGGTATCTAGATATTCCACTAGCCCACCGTTAAACAATGTGGCGCTCTTGGCATCTTCTTTACGGAAACCGTATAAGAGTTGTTGCCATTTAATGTTACCTGCTTTGAATTGAGCCCTAAACTCCTCATCGTGGAGATATATGTCCTCAATCAGGAGCCTTGACATATAATGACCGTTATCATCTTTATCATCTTCCACGACATATACAGGTCGTGAATATCTACCACTATCGGTTTGGATTCTAATTTCTTTCCAGTCAATAAACCATGCGATTGAAATGTATGGTACAATGATTCCATGGCGTTTGAGGATTTTTAATCTCTTATATAGTTTTTCGGTTTCGTCGTCATGGATGGTACCGTACCATTCACCATTGACAAAAATCTTGGTACAGAATTCAACCTCACGAGCAACAACATCAATTAAATCCCGTACACCCAACTTGTTGAGAATAATTCGGATGGGGTAATCACTGGTTTGAATTGTGACATGAGTTTGCATGGATAAATTCTTGACAACACCAATTTGTTGTCCTTCTGGTGTCTCATTGGGGCAACACATTCCGAAATGTGTTCCATGGAGACGCCTAGGGGGAACGATTTTACTACCTGATTTTTCCAATGGGGATTGAATACGGCGGGTATGTGATAATGCCCCTGAGAATGATAACCGATTCAGCACTTGAGCAATACCTTTACTACTAGATGACATGGCTGTTTTTTGAGTAGCCCAGTTTCCAGTGGATAATCCGTATTTAATCTTGGAATCAATATTACACCCTTGGATGATTTTGCGGATAGTTTGTGGAATCTTCGATGTATCATTGATTTGAGCCAGAATTCCTTGTTTGAGGTCCGAAATTAGCTTGATAAAGTGTGTTCTGAACAGTTTTGTGATCAGTGGTCCAGCCACATCGACCCTTTTATTTGAGTAATGATCACGGTCATCATATGGACGTACTCCGAAATAACAATCAATGAGTTTACGTGTCATATATCCAAGGAAGAAGGCTTTTTTCCTGAACGTTTGCCCGATGCTTGGGATCATTTGTCCAATGTGGGGGAATAGTTCTCGTCCAAGAACATCCCTGACATATTTCAGTTGGCTTTGTTTACCTTCTTTTTTGAAGGCATCATTAAACTTAATGTTAAGTTTCTCTGATAAGTATTCTAAGGCGTCGGTTTGTGTGGTAATATTCTCCAATATTACCTTGCCTTCTTTTTCAATGTTGGCAAGACGTGCCTCATCAATTGAAGGGATTAAAAAGTTGACATAATTGGTTCCGATGGTATCGTGGTCGGGCATAATCATTTCAAGCATCTCTTTTTCAGTAATGATACCCAGTGCTCGGAACATAATGAACAGGGGTATTTCTTCCCTCATCCATGGAATCTTGACACGGATTGTCCGCCCATAAACACCACCACTTTTAGTGGTTTGTTGGCGGGTTCTGGTCGATGGTTCTTTAGTCAACATGACCTTATTATCTCTGACGGGATAGAACCGCTGGTCTAATGAGGTCTTGATTTCAGCGATGTGAGTATATTTAAGGGCGGCTGTTTTGGATTGAGATTTAGAAAAGACATAGACTTGATTTTCGGCCACCCTTTCTTGTGAGATGATGACTTTTTCACCACCGTTGACAACGAAGTAACCACCTTGGTCATATTCACATTCTCCTAGTTCAGTCAAACTGTTTTCATTGTTACCTGATAAGTGACAATATTTAGAATGTAGCATAATGGGTAGTTTCATAAAGGGAATCTTTGGAATTATTTTGGTTTCGGGCTCCTTATCAGAGCCATTGACAATGGAGTATTCCATATCAATAAACATCGGTGCCGCATATGTCAAACCGCGTAATCTTGCTTCATTTGGATACAACGGTTTAATAATATCTGTGTTTTCATGGATTAGTGGTTTGCTCAAATACGTTTGTCCAAAATTGATGGTTATCTTACGTTGAAATTTAGTCCCATCAAACCCATCTCCGATGATGATGGGATTATTTTTTTCAATAATTTGAGGGATGATAAAGTCAACCATATTATTAAAGGAATCAATTTGGTGTTGAACCAGTATCTTATCTTGGTTAAAATAATTATCTAAGGTGGTCCATGTATCGTTATCCCAATTAAACTTTGATTGCTTTGACATATCTGACATGTATATAATACTTCTACAATATATTTCGTAATAGTTAAATCAATTTTTTGGTTATTTCAATTGTTGTGGTTGCGTTAAAAAATAATATAAAGTTTATACAGATAGATTATAATAGTTGATTAGATAAGATGTCACACTTTGAAGGCTGTATTGGCATAGATTTAGGGACAACATTTTCATGTGTTGGTGTGTGGGAGAATGATCATGTGACTATCATTCCTAATGATTTAGGTAATCGTACGACCCCCTCATGGGTCGCTTATGTGGGTGAAGAAAGAATTGTTGGTGAGATGGCTAAACAGCAAGCAAATAGTAATACTCAACGAACGTTATATGATATTAAAAGATTTATTGGCAAACAGTTTATGGATCCTATACTTCAAGATGATCTCTCTCATTATGCTTTTGCGATCAAACCTGATTCACATGATCGCCCAGTCATAGAGGTTCCATGTGAGGATGGAACCGTTAAAATCTTTAAACCAGAGGAAATATCGGCGGTTGTGTTGTCAAAAATGAAACTTATTGCTGAGGAATATCTTGGGAAGAAAGTATCCAAAGCAGTGATTACGGTTCCAGCGTATTTTAATGATGCTCAACGAACAGCTACTAAGAATGCGGCGACAATTGCAGGTCTTGATTGTCAACGAATTATTAATGAACCGACAGCAGCTTGTTTATGTTATGGTTTACATAATAAAGGGTCTAGTAATGTACTAATTTTTGACCTTGGGGGAGGGACTTTTGATGTTTCTTTACTTGAGTTAAATAACGGTATCTTTGAGGTCAAGGCCACTAGCGGTGATACTCATCTAGGAGGAGAAGATTTTGATAACCGTTTAGCAGCTCATTTAAGAACTGTTTTTGAAAAACAGCATAAGGTAAAGATTCCCGATGATCACACTCGTGCCATGCGAAAATTAAAGAGTGTTGCTGAAGCGACTAAGAATCGCTTATCTCAGTTGCAGACGTGCCGTGTTGAGATAGAATCACTATATGATGGTATTGATTTTCATTGTCAAGTGACCAGAGCCACATTTGAAGCAATTTGCAATGATTTGTTTGAGAGTTGTTTGGAACCAATTAAGAAGGTTTTGATTGATGCTGAAATAGATAAGAAGGATGTTGATGAAGTCGTTTTGGTGGGGGGAGCAACACGGATTCCCAAAGTACAGGAGATCTTGTCTCAGTTCTTTGGTGGTAAGTCACTCAATAAAGGAGTCAATCCAGATGAAGCTGTTGCAGCTGGTGCGGCGATTCAAGGAGCGATTCTTTCTAAAACAGATACTAGTGGTATGACTAAAGATTTGTTATTAGTGGATGTCATACCATTATCTCTGGGTATTGAAACTAGTGGTGGTATTATGGCCAATATTATTCCCAGAAACTCAACGATTCCGTGTGAAAAGTCTTCAATGTTTTCAACGGTTGAAGATAATCAGCAAGTGGTCATGATTCAGGTCTATGAAGGTGAACGCAAGTTTACAAAGGATAATCATCGTCTAGGAACCTTTGAATTGGGGGATATTCCTAAATCTATTCGTGGTGTGCCTAAGATTGAAGTGACATTCAAAATGGATGCGAATGGCATATTAAGCGTCACGGCTTTCGAAAAAGCTAGTCAAGTCACACAAACGGTGACTATTACTAAGGAGAGTGGTCGCCTTAGTGAGGAAGAAATTCAGCAAATGGTTGAAGATGCTGATAAGTACCGTGGAGTTGATGAACTGAGAAAGGAGATGGTTGAGTATCGTAATGGTTTTGAGAAATATCTAAGAACATCTCAGACCACCATCAATGATACAGAATATCAAGATGCTTTGACAGTTGATGAGAGGAGTTATGTTAACCAACTAATCTTAAATACAATGGACTGGCTTAATGCCAGTGATCCTAATACAGGGGAGCCGCTGGAGCGTAGTAAGGATGAAATGGGTGATTGTAAGCAATCTGTTGAGTATTATTTGAAACCGTTAATCAATAAGGTTTATGGTCGGCAAATTGCTTTATCTGGAAGCAAAACCACAGCTGAACCTGAGACAGGAACAGCGACTCAAGCATCACAGATTAATGCTATCCTGAGTGAGTGTTCTGGTCTTCAAACACCTAGTACTGCATCAGAACCCATTAAGAAAGAACACGTTCAACACAAATTGAAACTGAAAACTAAGCACTAAGCACCCCCATTTATTATTTTATTATTTTATTTATTATTTTATTTATAATTTCCAAAAATTATAAATAAAATAATCACACGATTTTTGATGCCTATCTTATATAGAATTTTCATAAAAGTAAAATATCTACCTTTATGACTTAATACCCCCCATTCCCTCAGGTCGAATACCTACGTTTATAGACGTAATAACCACTGGTCTACCAGATATGTTAGTGTGTCCTCTTGGTTGTCCTTTTTGTGGTCCTTTTTGTGGTCCTCTTGTACAATCTTTACAATTGGATAGTTTACAACCAGTACACCTAATCGGGCCAGCAAATTCATTCTTATCACCACTCCATTTAAACGTGAACATTTTTATAAAGTATAAATCAGTAATTCTTTATATCGTTATTAATCACATAATTTGATAATTATATTACGATTACTCATTTCTTCATCTTCATCTACTTCTTTTTCATCGTCTTCATAGTCTTCGCCTTCTTCTTCTTCTTCTTCGTCGTCTTCTTCGTCGTCTTCTTCGTCGTCTTCTTCGTCGTCTTCTTCGTCGTCTTCATCGTCGTCTTCTTCGTCTTCTTCATCGTCGCCTTCTTCGTCTGCTTCGCCTTCTTCGTCGTTGTCGTCGTCTTGGTCTTCGTCGTCTTCGTCTTCGTCTTCGTCTTCGTCGTCTTCTTCGTCGTCTTCTTCGTCGTTGTCGTCGTCTTGGTCTTGGTCTTGGTCTTGGTCTTCGTCGTCGCCTTCCTTATCTACTTCTGCATCTTTGTCTGTGTGTGTGTTAATTTTTTTATTCATTAATAAACTTGAATCATTAATCAACATCAAATACGCTATATTTCTAGGGTTCCTGAAGAACTCCATATTCCTTTTATCTTTTTTGGTCTTTCCATTTCCCACGTTCTTTCCATTTACCATCATTACATTTCCCCCATTTTTCATGTTTTTCTCAGTCTTCTCATTTCCTTTTAAAGTGACAGTGTGTTCTTTGGTTTCCTGTAATTGTTTATATAAGAAATTTATCCCTAGACATTGTTTGATGATTTGTGGTTCATAGGGATCGATTTTTTTGGAATCTTCAAACGAATCAAAACACCGTGATAAGAGTAAGATGTATAGCATAATGTAAGTACAGGTTTGATAGTTATTTTTCTTATAGAAAATAATATATAGAGAAATAACCGTATCAAGTAAGTCTGTTAATTCAGTGACAAGCGGTTTCTGGTTTATTTTGATTTGCATTCTAATCTGTAGAATTAAGAACTTAAAAATCAGAAGGATGCTTTTTTTGTTTAAAATTCGTGGGATCTTAAAATCGACTGAAATGTCGATGAGATATTCAGTATCTTTAACGAACCAATCTAAATAGTGTAGGCAATTATCAACCCGATGGTTAAAGTAGTTAATAATGAATTTAGAAAATTTATGATATAGTATTGAATCTATTGAAATATTTTTGGCGAAGATGCGAATGAAGTAATTAGCCTTTTCGAGTAGTGTTGGATTGATTTGGTACGGTTTAGGTTTCTTTAAAATATGAAACGATTGTTTCTCAGTTAGGCATAAAATACTGATAATTTCTGATATATGGTTACGTAGTTCTTGATTATTACATAAGCTTGTTAGATTACCAGTGTATGATGTTTTAATTTCTAAATATAATAAATACTGTTGATTGATGTAGTCAATCAATTGTGGACAATTGTAGTTAATATATTCAAAATAAAATGATAACATGGTTTCCCATAATAATTCATGAAATCCTGATGCTAATAATTCGGCTCCCCAACAGTTGGCATCTTTAATAGATCCTTCAATGACGGTTTGATTGAATGAATTAATAGCGGTTTCTCGACTGTAATTGTGTATAGTGAACTTGGTCGAATGTTTATGTTTCTCAATCTGATATTCAATCGGGACATTAAGGTTCATAAATTAATTTATACAATCTAAGCAGAAAATAGTTTCATGTTTAAATCGTTTAGAATATAAAAAATTAAACAATTTAGATAATATATTATCATGGTTGATATTAATCCTTATCAAATTCTAGGTCTGTCACCAGATGCTTCATTAGATGCGGTTAAAGAGTCATATCGTCAATTAGCCACTAAACATCATCCTGATAAGGGTGGTAATCCAGAGACATTCAAGATTGTTAAATTAGCTTTTAAGATGATTGCTGATAGTATCAAGAAAGGGGTTCCCATCCAGCGTCAGAACTCATCTACTTATGCAGATATGAAGGAATCGGCTCAAAATTTTCAAACTTCGGTTAAAATGCCGACCCCTCAAGAATTCTTGGGCACAAATAATCCCAATCAAAAATTCGACATGAATCTGTTCAATCGCAAGTTTACTCAAGAAACTACAGAAGATAATAACTGTTTAATATCTAAAGCGGAAGCAGACTACCGTGAGAACCGTACAAAGGAACAGTTACTCTCAGAACAGAAATCAATTGAGAGTGAATTAGCTAATATTAGGCCAATCTTTAATGCTAAAGAATTCAATAATAATGCATTCCAACGCCTATACGAGCACGTCAATGGTGGGCCAGATACTAAAGATGTCCAAGTATATGAGGAACCGATTTCGTTGACTTCTGGTTTACAACCGTATACTGAAATTGATGATCAATTTAAAGTTAAACAAACGGATCACCTTGGTTTTTGTAGTCTTACAGAAGGGTTTGGTCATAAGGTACCAAGTCAATTTGATAGTGATATTGTTAAACAGATGGCAAGTAAACCAGACATCACCAATGTTAGTACATTGGAGCCCGATTATCATAAGAAAATTAAGAATAAACTGAATGATTATAATAGTATTAACATCAATTGCCACCCAGCACCAGCGAATCCCCAACAGTTGCCCGATGGTGTTCGTAATAAGGACCCTCTTCCTGAGAAGATTACTCAGCAAGGTATGAGTGATGCCTATAACCGTAAACTACAAGAGAGAAATGGTCTAGTCAATGAGATCAAATATGGAAATCAGATGCCCCCTCCCCAACAAATGATACCTCAGATGCAACAGCCCCAGCAACAGCCCCAATTACAACAATCGAGACAACAGTTTGCACCAAGACAATTTTCCGTCCCAGTCCCGTGCCATAATAGTCTACCAGTATTAGAATATCCACGAAGCTCAAATATAGACCAACAAGCTCCAAATGGAGCTAGGCAGGATTTTTTTATGAAAATTCCAACGGCTACACAACAAACTCCTATGTATCAGCAACACCCACAGATGCCGATGTACCAACAACACCCGCAACACCAGCAACACCAGCAACACCCGCAACACCCACAACAACACCAGCAGCAAATGCCAGTATACCACCACCAACCACAGACACCGATGTATCAACCACAACAACAAATGCCTGTGTATCAGCAACCACAACAGATTCCTAATTATACTCAAAACACAGCGATTGAGCAAATGCAACAGCAAATGCAGAATTTACAGAAAACATTGTTACAACAGAAGAAAGTTATTCGTAAACTTAAGACAAAGAAATAATTAGATATTAGATATTAGATTTTGGTAATTGATTGATAAATGCTATTAATCGACATACTGTTTCATTTGCATTGAGTGTATAAATATGGAAAAACCGCTCACCTTCCTCATATAGTTCTTGACATAAACGGCATGCGAAACGCAGTCCCCATTCACGCATACGGTCTTGATTGGGGTCGGTGTCTTGTTCTTGTTCAATCAGTGCTAATTCATCATTGACTGATTGAGGTATTGTAATACTCCCTCCTGTTAACTGAATCATCCTATGTAATCCACTAATAGATGAGAGTAGAATAATACCTGGGATAACTCTAAGTGAAGAGGGTAATTTCTTGCGAAAATCTAGGTAAATCTTTGAATCTAAGAAGAATTGTGTAATGGTGACGCTAGCACCGTTAGCGATTTTGTGTTGTAAGTGTGCTATATCTTGTTCAAGATGACCGTGACATTCAGGGTGTCCTTCTGGATAAGACGCGACTAAGATATTCAAGGGTGGTTGAACTCTTTGATGAATGAGCTTCACCAAATCCGCAGCATAGACTAGTTCTGGATCCATATTATTAATATGATTATCTCCGCGTAAAGCCATAATGGCCTTAATTCCTCTATGTTTGATTTGATCAATATAAAAACATAGATTTTCGCGTGTTGTTCCTCTAATGGTCATATGTGGGCAACTTTGGACTTTCAACTGAGTTTGAACCCACTCACATAAGGATAATGTTTTTTCTATTTCATTTAGATATACCGCGTTTGCGTTTGCGTTGGTTGTGTTGTTTGTATTGGTTGTGCTACCAGCAGAATACGTGATGTCAATCATTATCGGTGGTTGTGAAACCGCGTTATATATCTGGTTAATGGTTTGTTTTAGTTTTAGTAGTGATTCAGTGGTTTTAGGTGGGTAAAATTCTAAGCTCCATCCAATACCGTTTTGGATGATGACATCTTCAATTTGTTGTGTTAATGGATTCATGTTAGATAAATCCATTGACGTAATTACTAATATATCTAATATATCTAATATTGAAATTTCTAAATGTTTAAATTTGAAGTTTTTAAATCATTTTCAACCATTTCCTTGACTAGTTGTTCAAATGTTATTTTTGGTTCCCATCCCAAAACGTTCTTTGCTTTGGAAGCATCACCTAACAATAAATCAACTTCAGATGGTCTGAAGTATTTACTAGATACTTTCACATAAACTTTACCCGTTTCAGAATCAAATCCTTCCTCGTCAATCCCCCTTCCTCTCCATTTTATAGTCTTTCCTAATGTTTGGAAGGATTTCTCCACGAACTCCCGCACACTGCGACACTTACCTGTGGCTAAAACGTAATCATCTGGTGTTTCTTGTTGTAACATTAACCACATACCCTCGACAAAATCCTTCGCATGTCCCCAATCACGTTGGGCATCTAGATTACCTAAATAAATAAATTCTTCTTCTCCACGCATAATTTTACCAATTCCGATAGTTACTTTCCTTGTAAGGAACGTCTCTCCCCTACGCGCACTTTCGTGATTAAATAAAAGACCGTTGCTGGCGTGAATACCATAAGATTCACGATAATTCTTAACAATCCAAAAACCATATAATTTGGCGACACCATAGGGGCTTCTCGGATGAAATGGAGTATTTTCGTTTTGTGGAATCTCGTGAACTTTACCATACAGTTCACTAGTTGAAGCTTGATAAAAGCGGACTTTTTTTTCAAGTCCTAAGATGCGAATCGCCTCTAATAAGTTAAGAGTCCCCAGAGCATCAACATTGGCCGTATATATTGGTTCTTCAAATGATACTTTAACATGTGATTGAGCGGCTAAGTTATAAATCTCAAATTTTTGATAATCGGGGTGCTGTTCAATCATATTTTTGATAATATTTGTAATATTCGCAAGGTCTGTCACATCACCATATACCATATGAAAATTAGGATTTTTATACAAGTGATCAACACGTTTAGTATTAATCAAACTAGTACGCCGAATAATACCACATACATAATATCCCTTATCTAAGAGTAATTCAGCTAAGTAACTGCCGTCTTGCCCCCCTTGTCCTGATATTAAGGCTAAATTCTCCATTTACTTAATACAAAATAAATATTCTTATATAATTTCAATGATTTCTTAGATCCCTAATATTTTATAACCGTGATGGGTCACTATTTGTCCAAAAATCCGTTCCCAACTGTGTGTATAAGATGGTTCATTTGGTTTACCTACCTCACATTTGTGATATTCATCATCAAGGTTGATTCCTTGAAATGCACGGCGCAGTACATCCATACGAATCCAGAAGATCGTTCCCCCCACAAAAAGACTGCAATCGGGTGATATTTTAATCCGTTTACAAATATCTTTCATGATGTTATAGTTTGCATCGGTTGACATCTTTCTTTTGACTAGCCATTTACGGCAGGAAATCATACCAATGTCTTCATAATCATAAAACAGTTGAAAGATGCGGCTGATTTTCTGAACAGAGCCAGCTATTTCTTCAGTTAACTCATACATCCATGTTGGACATTCAGTATTATTACTTTTAGTTTGAAGTTTAAGCACATAATCATATTGTTTATCAGACATTAATAACTGTTTAATTTGTAATAAAAATGCTCCTGTGTCAGCGCCTCTAACGGCTTTTAACATGTGAACATTTGGATATTTTTTCCGACATATATCAGTTGGGTCTGTATCCTCACGATAAGTAATATATATATCCGTATTGGGACAATATTGTATAGTATTATCAATGAATGGTGTAAATTCATTAAATCTGTGAATATAGCCCAAATGAAAACAGATAGCAATTATCATTAATATATATATAAATGATAAATTTCCTGTATACTTAATATAATATTCTCGATGAATATTAATTTACATGTCATTTATTCATATTACGAAGGAAACCCAGATTATAAAATGAATTTAATCTATTTTCTGAAAAAAGGTTATCTCTCACATGTCAATTATATTTTTATTGTCAATGGGTCTTGTACGGTAGACTTTCCAGTAAGAGAAAATATTACAGTAATACGTCGTGAAAATACAGGTTTTGATTTTCAAGGGTATTATACAGGTTTAATATCCTTGAAAAAAAAAAATATGATTAAACCGAAAAATTTCTATATTTTCTTAAATTGTACCGTTCGTGGACCATTTTTACCCCCATATGTTACCACTCATCTCTACTGGTATACACCTTATCTTGACCTCTTAACGGATCAAGTTAAACTAGTTGGTTCGGTTATTAACGGTTATATTACTCCTCATGTTCAAACGTATATGTTTATGATGGATTATGAAGGTGTTAATTTTCTACTTGAGAATAACTTTTTTAAAACGTGTTCTACTCGTGATGAATGTATTAATCAACAGGAAATAGCTCTAAGTCAACTGATTTTATCTAAAGGTTGGAACATTGATTGTTTAGTTCCTGAATATCACGGGATTGATTATAGGAAGTCAGATGCAATGTGTCATAAGAACGATATTCGCTTAGCGAAAAGTATATTGGGTCGTGATCTTCTACCATATGAAGTTATTTTCATCAAAAGTGGTTGGGGTGATCCAAGTAATCAGATTAGTTCTTTAACTGATGTGAATTGTATTGGAGTCGGTACAACTAAGCATACCTGTCAGAAAATCACCTATGGGGTAACTGAGAATAAATCGATTAATGTCACACATATTATACAAAATATGAAATATATAAACAGTCACCAATTAAAACCCAATTCACTCTTTGGGGATCCATATCCAGAACAAGCTAAGTATCTGTTTATATATGTTGAAAAACAAGCCAAAGCACTAGTTTTGCGCGAATTAGAGAACCGTATTGTTAGTCCTCAATATTTTTACATTTTTGATAATCGAGGTGATTTCTTCTTATTTTACCAACATTCTCTTCAGAAATTACTGTGATTTCATAATTTTAGTCTTTTTTGTAGTTTTTACTTTCTTGACTGATTTCTGCGCCTGTTGTTGCGGTTGTTGTGGTTGTTGCGGTTGTTGCGGTTGTTGCGGTTGTTGCGGTTGCGACCGTGGTGATTGTGGTTTTAGCTGTGGTTTTAGTGGTTGTGGTTTTAGTTGTGGTTTTAGTTGTGGTTGTAGTGGTTGTGGTTGTAGTTGTTGTGGTTGTAGTTGTTGTGGTTTTAGTGGTTGTGGTTGTAGTTGTTGTGGTTGTAGTTGTGGTTTTAGTTGTGCTTGTGGTTGCGGTTGCCGTTGGAAGAGAAAAGGTGTCTGAGTTGGTGTTTGAGGTGGTTGAATTGAGGTTGATGTCGAATTAGGTCTTTGGTTAGATGAAATAGGTCTCATAAAGTCAAGGTCGATTTGGTGTCTTGATTGATTCTGTTGTATTTTGTTTAATTGTGTGGACTGTTGATTGATAATTAATGATTGGTTCAAACTGGTAATCTGTTGATCCATACTGTGGTTGGTTAAACCACTAAATTGATCTGCGATATGACTAGTCATATCCATAGAGAGAGGTGACATTTGATCATAACCATGAGGGTAATTTAACTTGGGCATGGGTGTTAGTGTCATACTAGAATTAGGCGGTGCATTGATTGTAGGATAAGGACTATTCTTATTCTTTGCTATAGCGTTTATTTGTCTATTTCGTGTTCCTAAACCACATCTATCTGTGATATTCATATTTTTTTCTTGTTCTGTCATTAATGTTGGATGATAGACCCGTTGTATGTTGGTTTCTAACGGTTGTTCAAATTGTAGTTCATCATTATTAACATTAGTTCGGTACTGGTCTTCAACGATGTTAGAGTTCAAAGCGTTGATAAAAACATCGTAATCATTTGAATTCTTAGATTGTTTTTCCAAATAATAATTATTGATTCTATCATTAATTTTTGATTTTGAGGTTATTTGACCAACGGGTTGAGAATACTGGTTCATCGTATTTCGGCTTTTTGAAATCATATTCTGATAAGCTAAACGATCCATACAAAATATATACTATACATAAAAAATATTTTCCATAATAGAACTCTCACCAACCTATTTGATTGTCAATAGATAATTGATATACTGGCTTAAACAATAATTCATTCGATCGTGGTTTTTTTCCCTGTTTGATTCATGATTATTTCCTCCATATTGATTTCTATATGTTCGTTGTATGGGTTGTGGTTGTGCGGGTTGAATGTACATTCTTGGTTGTGGTTGTACGGTTTGTGGTTGTACATACATTCTTGGTTGTGGCTGTACGGGTTGTGGTTGTACATACATTCTTGGTTGTGGTTGTACGGTTTGTGGTTGTACATACATTCTTGGTTGTGGCTGTACGGGTTGTGGTTGTACATAAGTTCTTGTTTGTGGTTGTTGTGTTGATTCTTGTTTAATTTTGTTTCGAATTGGGTCTAATGTGGTCGGGTCAGCACTAATTTGTGCAAAAACTAAAATGACAAAAGTTAATGGTACAACTTGCATAACAACCGCAACAGCATTATCAATGTTGGGTGCAAACTGTTCATCTATTAACTTGGTTAGTATTTTGTCAATCCCTAATTGTAATGAGATTTTTTCAGTTACTTGTAAACCAGGCACTACTTGTGTCAAAATTTTATCATGAATACGGCCAAAAGTTGCTGATAGTGTCATTTCATCATTTGTGGGTCCACCTTCACGTATTCGTTTAACGGCTTCTTTTAAAAACTGTAAGACATCGTTTAGAAACACTTTCAAAGCATCACCATCCTTTAAGAATTTACGAAATTGTTTGGGTATTTTATTAAAAGCCCACGTGCATTTATTAAAGGCTTCTGATGCACCTTTTCTAGCGGTAATATTAACGATTCCTCTAATTAAATGCCCAATAACTCCTGCTTCATCTGGAATAAAAGTAGAAATCCATTGACCTGTCACTGTAACCACACTATCTAGAAGTCGCATGAGAATACGTGTAATTTCATCAATAAGAGATTCATTACCATCTCGGATCATTTGCTCAATGATAACCATGGCCTCAGCTCTGACCTGTAATGGTCCTTGGTCGTCGTCTTGATCTTCGGTGTCAGTTTTGAATGAAATCATTAATAGTTGTTCTAAATAAGACGAATTTTCAGCCATCACAATAGCGGCTCTGGCAATTTTAGTAGCGAATAATCCCGTATTAACCGTACTTGTAACTGATTTTACAATAATGTCACCGCCTCCACCTAAGGTTCCAATAATAGCAACAACTCCTGCGGCAGTCGTGACCACAGGAATCATTAGATCACATAACAAGATTAGGGTATCGATGACCTTGTCCATTTTTGGAATATAGGCAATAACACCTTGCTCCTCAAGTTTTTCAGCCGTATTCTTAAAAACGGGTTGTGGTTGATATTCGAGGGTAATCATTTTCATATTAGGATTTAAATACATTTTTCCATTTTCATTTTCATTTTCATTTTCATTTTCATTCCCACCGCTCATCGCAAAAACAGGAGAATTCTTATAGGTTATTTGTTTTCGGTTATGATCCAAACCATGCCCCCATGTGTGGAGTAAATTAATACTTTCTTGATCTAGTTTCACTAACAGGACACAATTGTCCTTAAAGTGTATACACCCATCGGTTTTCAATTTGGTTATTAGTTGCTTCATATTACGACATTTTTGTTTCGTCGCAATAATATATTCCCCTGTTTTATTGAGACACAATATTTTATCATAATACGATAAAATTAACAAGTCTATACAATCAATGTAAGCCTTCGTGTACATAGTTAGACAACTTATATAAGATATACTTATATCTTATATATTTGAATTGAATTGAATGAATTTATGAACGTGGACTAATAGCAGAGTTTTGTTCCACTCCTTTTTGTGGAGGCGCATTCCAACAGACACATCCATTTGAACATGAGTTAGAACTGTATCGACAACATTCGGGACGACAACTGTAATCTTGGAAATAAAACATCTGGTCTTTGACTGGTATAGGAGCAGTGGGATGGTCTTCATGTAACAATGGAATACCATGTCCTTGATATATAATCGTGGGGTGGCTTAACTGGTTAATATTAATATACCTATTTTGGCGTCCACTTGTTGAAATAGGGTTACCGTAACTAATATCTTCAGTAATTAAACTAAATTGTTGATCAAACCCTTCAGTGATTGGTCTGTAAATGTACCAAAGGAGTGCTATGATGATAATAGCAGTAAAAACTAGATACCATAAATCTCTTGACATATTGGTATGTGTATATGTTATATAATGTGCATATATAATTTTGATAGATATTGATAAGATATTGATAGATATTGATAGATATTGATGGATATTTATAGTTATCTATGTATAACTATATATCAATTGTTCTCATTTCTGATGACTGATATTACTGATTGTTACTTATCAACAGCAATAGATAAAACAGGGAATGTTTATGTAACTTATTGGACCAATGCGAACTCATCAGGGCAAACCTTCGAAGGAGGTAGTTATGATATAATTGTAACTAAACTCAGTACGGATAACATCCTTAAATGGAGTATCAACTACCCGTCATATAATACTTCTGGATATGGATGGAAACCTAATATAGCTCTAGACAATAGCTCGAATGTCTATATTACTTTTCCAACACCAGGTGTTATGGCTGGGCAGGTTCAGACAGGAGCATATGATATAACTGTTCTTAAATTAAACACAGATGGTGTTATACAATGGGTTAGGCAGCAACCGTCCTTTAATACCATTGGTAATGACACTTATCCTGTGATCGCCACGGATCAGTCACTAGCAGTTTTTGTTGCCTATCGAACTGAGGGGGTGGCCCCTGATCAAACAGCTTCAGGTGGTACTGATATTGTAGTGTTTAAATTAGATCTTGATGGTAACTTTCAATGGATTCGCCAGAACCCTTCTTTTAATACTGACCAAGATGACACACAACCATCCATTGCGGCTGATATTTTCGGATCGTCATATATCGCTTATTGGACTTATGGTGGAACCGTTCAAGGTCAAACCAATACGGGTAACCATGACATTATAGTCTTTAAATTAGATTCAAATGGTGATACTTTATGGGTTCAACAGAACGCGACTTTTAACACCACTGGTTATAATGAAACACCAGTGATTGCTGTTGATCGTAATCTCAATCCTTATGTGGTTTACATCACAGATGGAACGGCGATTAGTCAGACTAATACAGGTGATAGTGATATAGTTGTTTTTAAATTGGATTTTTATGGAAATACCATATGGATTCAACAACAACCGACCTTCAATACAGATCGATATGATGATTATCCGTCAATCGCGGTTGATTCCGCGGGAAGTGCATATATTGCGTATACGACGACGGGTATTACATCAGGGCAAACTTTTACAGGATGGAACCATGATGTGGTCGTTTTTAAGTTAAGTACCAACGGTTATACACAATGGGTCCAACAACAACCATCTCTCAATACATGGGGTGAAAATATCAATCCAGCGATTGGGCTTGATTCACAAGGAAGTATCTTTGTTGTCTATCCAACAGACGGTACTAATATGGGAGTCCCTGTGCTAGGACCATATGATATTGTGATTACTAAATTACTAACAAGTATTGAAAAGAGACCTGTGATTACTAGTGATGATGAGAGTCTCTATTATTTATATTATACGAATAAGGGTAAAGCAGAGGATCAATTTGATATGGTTTTTGTCAAGAAGAATTTAGCAGGCACAACGATATGGGAAAAGAAGGATCCAAGTTTTAATCAAGTTAGTAGTCGTAACCCGACTATTGTTGCTTACAAGAGTGGTGGTATTAGTTATTTCTATGTGGTTTATGAAACCGCTGGAGAGATTGAACCAGGTCAATCATTATTCCCATATGATTTGGTTGTATTGCATGTTGATTCAGATGGTAATATCATGTGGGCTAGACAAAATCGGAGTTTTAACACTACCCGTTCTGATGAATATCCATCAGCAGATGTTGACAAATTTGGAAATCTATACGTCGCATACCAGAGCACTGGTCGTATTGAGTCAGGTTATCGTATGGCACTTAAAGATCAATATGATATTGCCGTTTTTAAAATGACTCCCACTGGTGAAACTTTATGGGTACGACAAAGTAAATATTTTAACTCCACTTTTGGTGGGCGTTATCCCTTTATTAAAGTGGATAATCTCTATAATGAAGTCTATGTCGTCTATTCAAGTGATGGTCGTGTCAATCAGCAACCAATTGCGGGTGACAGTGATATAGTTATTTTTAAACTGGATGCATCGACTGGTTCTATTAGTACTAAAGCCGATGGTAATCTGTGGGTTTTACAAAACCAGACTTTTAATACTGCAACATTTGATGAGAGTCCGACCATTTGTGTGGATAATCTAGGGTATCTTTATTTATGTTATTCCACCAGTTCTGGTGGTTATGCGACTAATTTGAGTAATTTCGGTGGCTATGATATTATCATGGTTAAATTTGACCATAATGGTAATGTTATTAAACTGATTCAAAGTCCAGTCTTTAACACTTCTGGAGATGAAAGAGCTCCTCATATGACATACCGTTCTGGTTATTTATATGTTGCTTATCAGACAACGGGTACAATCCCTGGTCAAACCCATACTGGTCAAAATGATATAGTTATTATGAAGGTTAATACCGTGACGATGGATGTCATATGGATCCGTCAAAATACTAAATTTAATACCACATCAGATGACACCTCACCAACTATTACAACCGATAGCTTAGGTAACTGTTATGTTGCTTACGAAACAAGTGGTGGTTTTTTCCAATTTGGTAGTGCATATCAATCCGCAGTTGTCTGTAAAATAACCAATAATGGTAATTTTGCATGGATTAGACTCTAGTGGGGGAACCTAGGTTCCCCCATACCCCCCCTCCTTTGTTTTGGGGGGATTTATTTTGGTGTATTTATTTTGGTGTATTTATTTTGGTGTATTTATTTTGGTGTATTTATTTTGGTGTATTTATTTTGGTGTATTTATTTTGGTGTATTTATTTTATTTTATTTTTTTGAAAATAAAATAAAATAATTTGTAATTCTATT
>Ga0209492_1000007_pt1 | contig 79722 bp, 116 predicted proteins | sample PPLLak12cMay2015_FD_187253 | JGI IMG/M metagenome (GOLD analysis project Ga0209492, IMG submission 187253) | Freshwater sediment microbial communities from Prairie Pothole Lake near Jamestown, North Dakota, USA - PPLs Lake P7 Core (1) Depth... | ecosystem: Environmental > Aquatic > Freshwater >... | reverse complement strand
ATTAGAGTATATGCAAGGCAGAGGCAGCTAACCGGGCTAGAGACCGGCAGAGACCGGCAGAGACCGGCAGCTAACCGGGCTAGAGACCGGCAGCTAACCGGGCTAGAGACCGGCAGAGACCGGCAGCTAACCGGGCTAGAGACCGGCAGAGACCGGCAGAGACCGGCAGCTAGCGCGGCCAAGGCAGAGGCCGAACAGGCAGAGGCCGCGCCTATTCCACATTCACACTATAGTCATTACGTATCCTTGCCGATTGCTGACCGGCAAAAACCCACACCCCTATTCTAACCACCGTCCGCCAGTGGACATAACGTAGCCCAGGTAGCCCCCTCCGCACTTTTTCCCCACCAAAATCCCACCCTGTCAGTCCGTATTCTCACCCTGGGCCACCCTAGATCGCCCTAGCCCTCACGTCACAGCCAGGAAGCAGCCCCGTAGCGCCTCTGGTAGTACTCGCCCCCACTGTGTTCTTTCCCGCCCATCCTGGCTCCGACCCACACACACCCCGTTCTATTACGCTCTCCCCTGCCTTTCGCTACGCCCCCTGAATCGACTTGACAAGACCTTGTTCGTGTGCTATACTCCGCTCCATGAAGTTCTGCCCCGCTGAGGATCTTGGCTTGTTCTGGCGAGAGCCTACATGCGAGTTTCAAGCCTAGCCGGGGTCGTTGTGCAAGGAGCGGGGCGGAACTTTGTACGCTACTCTCGCACATTTCTTAGCACAAGGCGACGATTTTCCCGACTCAGAGCCCGCCCAAGCGGTTGATTTGGGATATAATCACAATCGGGGGCCTACCGGACTTGCCAGATGCAACGTAGTCTGCAAAACGTGCCTTTAGTGGGAACCAATCCGCCTCGGCTGACCTTATCCTGGCTGGAGCGGGTGCAGATACGGCTTGGCCTCTTACCATCTCCGGCCAAGCTGCCCTCTTATGCTCCACTACCCCCTTTGGCCAGTTCTGAAAGAAGTGTGAAGATTCTCCAGCTTGAGCGACACTTACGCTCCCATGGTGGCTTACGGTTGGCGGCGGCCTGGCTCGTGGACCTCTCCCATGAGTTAGCTGTTGTCCAGGGTGAAAATGCCGAGATGGAGGGGGTTTTGCACTTCAAGCGGGAGTGGCAGGCTTATCTTGAGAAGCACCCGGAGGTGAAGCGTCATGAACCTTTCAAGTGAAGCACCGCGGGTTTACCGGATTGGTGAGCCTTGTTCTCATCCTGGTTGTTTGCGCCATATCAGCCATCCTTGTGAGGGGTGTGGGCGTATAGGCGGCTATCCGCCGGAGTATGTGGGCCTGTCTTTGGGCGTGGCGCATGAGCTCCAGGCCAAGGGGTTAGTGCCTATTACTGGAGAGGCCCTGGCGGCTTTGGCAGCTACCGAGGCGCATTTACGCAAGTTGCTCTTTGAAATTGAGAATCTGGCTGAATACCCTGAAACGGCCTGGGAAACCCAGATCTACGACATCTGCATCCAAGAGCGTCATGCTCAGGAGGCCAAGCAACATGGTTGAGCATGACTTTTCTTACGCAGGCTTGACGGCGGAGACTGCTTACGAGCTTCAGCGCAAGAATCTGGTGGCGGTTTCCCATGATACCATGGAATCCTTACTGAAGAAGGTAACATCTTTCAAGCATGAGAAGCCCTTCAAGCTCACCGCCGCCAACTATCCCACCGGCTTTACCCTGGAAATGGCGTACAACGTCAGGGTCAAGTTTGAATTCCAGAAGGGCATGGAGTTTGGGGTGGATATTGAGCGTTCGGCGGATAATGAAAGCGCGGTAATTTACTTGCTGAGGCTCAAATGACCATCAAGATTCGGGAAGCCTCGCCGCGTGCGCTCAAGCAAATTAGCCTGGAATTTGCCGATGGCTCCAGCATTACGGGCAGGATGGCGGAGAGTCATTTCACATTGGTGGGCCTGGACTGGCATTTGGATTTGCACGCTGACCTATTAGAGGTGGAATTACGTGCCCCCTTTGAGGAGCGCCTGGGTTTGCTGGATAGCGGTTCATTGACCTTCCGGCCCTTACAGGATGGTTATGTGGTGGAGACTCTCCAGTGAACGACGCGCTCGAACTTGTCATGGCCCGTCCCACCGATCCCTTACTAGATCAAGAGCGGTTGACTTTTTTGCGCACCGTCCAGGAACTCGTCATGACCACGCTCCGGGAGCATTACGCCGTCCGCGTCCAGCCCGTCTCCTTTACCCTCCAGGAGTCGCTCTCCCCGCGCTATGCCAGCCTGCCCTTCACCATTGCGGCAGGGGAGACCATTGCGAATGTGAATCGGCTGCGTAGGGAGATTGCCCTCCTCACGCACGTAAGGTTTTGTGATATTGTCCAGGATGCCCACGCCCTTTGGCTCGTACTGCCACGGCCTAAACCCGAAAATGTTTTCTTGCGGGACTTCCTGCCGCGGGCCAACAAGCCGATGCAATTGGGGGTAGCGGCCATCGGCGTCTCCCTCCACAATGATCTCGTCGCCCTGGATCTCACCGCAGCCCCCCATACCCTGGTTGTGGGTACGTCTGGTTCGGGCAAGTCCAATGTTCTTAGGTCGATCATCGTCTCCCTGGCCTACTGGTCCAAGCCACGGGACGTAAATTTCATCTTATTCGATGGCAAGGGCGGTGAACGTTTCGATAACTTCGCCCGCCCCCAAGCGACCCTGGCTCACCTTAGAAGGATCAATGGGGAGGCGGTCGTCTATACGGAACCAGCGGCGATGTTAGCCGCGCTCCAAATGTTGTTGGTGACGATGAGACAGCGCCACCAAAATGCCAAGTTGGATGCGGCCATCCCCAAGCCTCTTATATTTCTGGTGATTGACGAGTTAGCCGAAGTCCTCAAAGGGGGCGGCGACCAATTCCAGGAGGCTTTGGGGACGCTGCTGTGGCAGGGCCGCTCGGCAGGCATCCATGTCATTGCGTCTGCCCCCAAAGCTGATAAAGCGTCGCTTGGAGGTCTGGGCAGCTTCTTTAATGGTAGAGTTGTCCTCAAAACTGTCAGACCGTCTGACGCCTGGTTAGCGACCAACACCGGAGGCTCCAATGCCCAGTCCTTGAATTTGGGGGGCGATATGCTCGTGGGGTCTACCCAGGAGCGTACCCAGGGTTTCTGGGTCGCGGACGAAGACGTAGCCGCCCTCCTGGGGCCGTCCCTGGTCACACCGGCACGACCCGCAACTACCTTGGCTGATTTCGGCAGTCAATTGCTGACGGGCATTGCAGTAACAACACAAGCAGCGCGGGAAGTCCAGGCTCAAAATGTGCAAGTACCTGCACTTTCTCTTCCCGATGGGAACGCTTTGATCGCCCATGTCGGGCGTGCGCGCCCCCTCCAATCAACGGGTCGCCCACGCAAGCCCATCACCGAAGAGGAGATCGCCACGGCCCTCCGGTGGTATCGGGAACATGGTGCGCTGCCCACGCAGTCCGGCCTCATCAAGGGTAAGGTGTTGGACCACTGTTTGAGTACGGAACGGGCACTGCGCCTTCTGTCCGAAGTGGAGCAGCGCATCGTCAGGGAAGGCCAGGTATGATTGCCGCCCTCTACGTCGAAACTGATGGCACTTACTACAATCTGACTGGGGTCGAACCATGGGATGAAGCGCGTGATGCCCGGCAATATCCTGGACCCTGGCCAGTCGTCGCTCACCCGCCCTGTCAAAGGTGGGGCAAATATTGGCACGGCGCGCCAAACAAACCACACCAGTATGAGTTGGGTGCCGATGATGGTTGCTTTGCCGCCGCCCTGGCCGCGGTGCGTACTTACGGTGGCGTGTTGGAACACCCGGCCTACTCTCACGCCTGGGCCGCCTTTGGCCTTGCTAGGCCACCGCGCAGCGGTGGTTGGATCAAGGCCGATGACCTTGGCTGGACTTGCTGCGTCGAACAGGGTCACTATGGCCATCTAAGCCGTAAAATGACCTGGCTCTATGCCGTCAATACTATACGCCCGGAATTGCCCTGGGGATCATCCGGACAACGTATTCATCCGGTCGCCCTGGAACGTTACGGCTACGAAAAGGCACGGCGCATCGGTATGCTGGCCATGGTGGGCGGCAAGGACAAGACTCGTATCAGGAATGCAACACCTATCTCATTTCGGGATTTACTACTTGAGATGGCGTTTAGTGCAGAGACATCGACGCCTGGTGGCGGCGTTATGGGATCAGCTTTGGTTGGTCCGGTTGAGCCACTACATAAGTAACCCTTGACTGGGTGCAGGTTCAAGTCAGGTGAACGGGGTACGCCGCGACCGGGGACACACTGGTATTGGGAAATGCCAAGTTGGGGCGGAATGCCCGGTGGGCACCAAAACCCACGAATGGGGTCTCGTAGGCCCTCCGGTCGCTATTTGAGAGGACAGGCAATGTGATGATCTGTGAACTTTGCGGTCTAACCATCTTACCTGAAGAGCGGTCCCGTACCCAGGGGCATCGGCACGCCACGCCCAATCTGTGTGTCCTGCGTCTCCACGCCTTACTGGCCCAGGCCCAGGCCGAACGCTTGGCCAGCGAACGCCAGCGCGCCGAGGAGTGGCGGCGCAGTGAAGCCTACCGACTGGTTCTGCGTGCCATCCAAGACAAAGGTGCCGACTACACTGAATGTGTCTCGGCCAACGTGCGCCGGTGGGTCAATGAGGCCCTGGCTCATCACCCGCCCGCCAATTGCCCCCTGGTTTGAGAGGAGCTTGTCAACGTTGCACGGAGAGGAGTTTTACCATGCTAAGATTGCAAAGAATCCTGGGTGTGTTCCTGGTGTCACTGGTGCTGACCGTCCTGTTTGTGGCGCTCCAGGATGTGCCGGAAGTGCGCCGCTTCACCGATCAGGCCGTGCGTGCCGTTAGCCTTGCGGGCCTGGCCCTTTTCGTGCTTGGCCTCATTTTTGTCGTCGGCCATCGCCTGGGGGCCAGCACCGAACGTTCGCACCTTAGCGCGAATACCAATACCTACGCCAGCACTGCGCCGACAACCAGCACACCACCCGCGCCGCAGATCTTCATGCTGCCGCCCACGCAGTCCAACCTGCCGCGGGAAGTCTGGGAACGGCCCCTGTCCAGTAATCAGGGCTCATCTCTACCAGAAACTAGCACGCCACGCAAGGTGGACTGGAGCGTGATCTCATGAGTGGCCTGGGTATGTGGCCCAAGGAAGATATGGGCAATGTCCTGGCCGGGATTGCCAGCGCCGCCCCCTTTATGGGGAGTGAACGCTGCCCCAACGAGGCGGCGGCCTTCCAGGCGGGCTTCCTGGCCGCCCTCTCTTCCGTGGCGTTGTCTTTCGGCATTGCCGACTATGCTGCCCCCACCCGGACTGTGCGCCTGGTGGGCCGCGGTGTGGGCAGATTACAAATCCAGGAGCGTCCCTAATGAGTGTAGAACAGTCTGCCGTTATCGGCGGTCTCGTTATCCTTCTGGGCATTGTCGCCATCTGGCATAAGAAGCTATTATGGTAAAAGCGCCCGTTGCGCCAAAAACCAAGAAAGCACCGCGTGATCTCGAAGGCGAGTTCACCCGCGCCCTGGAGTCCCAAGGCTGGATCGTGGGTACGATCTATAATCCTGAATGGGCCAACGTCATCGTGACCCAATTCCAGCCCAAAGTGCCTAACATCCGAGGTGGCCGCCGCGCCGCCTACAAGCTGGATTTTTGCGATCCCTCATCCAGGGTGTATTGTGAGCTGGATGGCTACAACCGCTTCAACCCTGTCACGGGCAAGATCGGGGGCAAGGGCGGTCACATCACCTGGAAGGGTTTTCACAGTGACCGCAAGCGTGACCGAGCCCTGGCCTTCGCGGGCTGGCGCGGTCTCCGCTATGGGCCGGGTGACTTTGCTACGCCCGCCGAGACTTTGGCCTGTGCCAAGGAGTTCATCGCTTTTATCTTGCAAGTACGAGGCACACCATGACCGAGCAAGAAGTCATTGATCTTATGCAGTCAAGTAAGTCCTTGGATGAGTGGAATAATAACTGCCTCCTTGTAAGGGCAAGGTTAGGCGGTTATCCGCCATATTGGTATAGGACAATTATCTTGAGTGGCCTCCAGGAACGGGTTTTCCTTGCTTGCAACGCTGATAAGGAATTACACATCTTTATACGCAATACTGGGTGATTTATGACTACACAACGCACCGCCAACGCCATCGCCGCTTTAGAAGAGCAAGCGGTCAAATTGACACCAGAGCATCGGCACGTCCCCCTCAAAGACTTGCCCGAACTGACCTGGCACATCACCAATCCGCTCATGGATGCCGGTATCCATTATGTGGATCAACTGGATGATCTGGCAGTGGAGGAGATTGCGCGCTATGTGAATGGCCGCAAGACCCTGCCCACCCTGATGAAGGCGTTGGGGCGCACCGCAGAGTACCAACGCTTCAAAGGCAACTACCTGGTTGAGGTGACAAACGAAGAGGGCGCAGTGCTGGCCTCTTATCCAGCGTCTTCTCTACGTCAGATTGCCCCCCTCTCCGGCACCGCCCATTACTTCGGCTTTGGGAGTGGCTCTGACCTTAGAGCGGCCCTGGAGAGTGGGGTGCGGGTGAACGCCGAAGGCATCAGTGTACCGTTTGGGCTGGATGACATCGCCCGTTACAAGTACACCCGTGACACCGCCGTCGCGGAGGCCGGGGGTTCCGAGGTCCTGGAGAGCGTGGACCTGGAAGGCATCGTGGCTTTCCAGTTGGCCGTGGAGGAGGCAGCGCAGGGCTATGCTGCCGATTATGATACCTCGCAGTTCAACCGCACCGACTGGGATAACCTGCGGGCGCTGGCGGCGATGAAGTTGCGGGTGGCCCGGCTTCAAGGCATTTTGGGGGTCATGGACGTGACCCAAAGCGTGATCGCCGCCAAGGCGGGCAATGAGATTGCTACGGAGTCCACGACCACGCTCCGGGAAATCCGCCAACTTGAAGATGCCCTCGGTGTCAGTCTCAAAGCGCGTATCCAGCGGGAACGGTCACGGGCCGCTGCCGATGTCTTCACCGAGTTTGCCCAGAATGCCAAGAATTTCATGGCGAGCGCCGCGGTGATCATCTACTGTCCCAAGTGTGCCGATGAGGGCCGGGGCATCCGTTTGATGACGGTGGTGCCGCACTTCCCGCGCCACGTCCTTACCACGAAGCTCACATTGCGTTGCCCGCGCTGCGAGCACATTTTCGCCTCTGAGATTGTGCCCCAACGCCTTTTAGAGTCCTACGTGGAGTCGGCGGACTTTATGCCGGAAGACATGCCGGAAGCGATCCGCCAAGAACTGGCTAAGCGCGGGGAGGTGGCCTGATGCCCGAAACCAGTGTCCAACGAGTTGCCGCTCTGCGGCCCGCCATTGACCAGCTACGGGCATTGAGCGCGAATTGGGCCGACTTGCTCTATGCTCTAGAGAAGTACGCTGCCGCTTACGACTTCTTGCTGGCTCATCACGCCAAGTTTCAAATCGACGCCCGCGTACAACTTAGGCAGACGCCACGCATTGATGAAACGCATTCACCGGGCTGGCTAGGCAGTAGGCATTTCCTGGTAGCAGGCGCGCTAGGTACGGTGCAGGCTGTTGATTGGCGCAACGCCACCTTCTACTATCAGATCATCTTTGACGCTGAATCGTGGCTAGATTCTAAAGGCGTTGAACGTGCCATTACAACAGGACGCGGTTCATATTGTTTCCGCGAGGATGAATTAGCCGATGCCCTTCATTGCCCCCCACCGTCTCAAGCCTGACGAGATTGACGCCGCCCTCGTCCTCTATGACACCTTACTGATGGCGCGTCTCTTCTGGGCCGACGATCTGACGATCCCCAACAACCGGCCCGATCTTCCTGCGGCCTGGGCGGGCAAGCAGGTGCTCTCCAAGGAACAGCGCATCATGTTCCTGGCCGGGTGCGAGTACATGCTTCTCAGGGATGTCATCCCAGAGGCTTCTTTCTGGTCGCCCGCCCGCTTGGCGCTCCGCACTTCCCGTAAGGTGGCGAAGACCGTAGGCTTTGAGGTGCGCTGGATTCAGATCCCCCTCTGCAAGACCGGCTCCGGGATGCAGGAAGGTTTCATCCATACGCCCGGTGACGCCCACCTTGCGCCGACCCAGGAACGTGTCACCCGTCGCATCGCCGCCACTCCTTTGTTTTCAATGATGGAGAAAGGCTTCGATAAGACCAACGGCATCCAGGTTTGGAAGAATGGTTTCGCCTGGCAGATTCGGGTGGAGGGTAAAGCGCAAGGCGCGAAGGAAGCGGGCCGCTCCCAGGTCGGCGTCCGGGCCACGCATATGCTTGGGGATGAGGCCGATTTCTCAGATGGGGCGGCTTGGGAACAGCGCGAGCAATCCGCCTTGCCCGGTGCCTACTCCTATGAGGGAGGCGTGCCGCGTGGCTTCCGTGGGAAGTTCTGGCGCATCGCCAACACCTCGGAGGGCAAGAACTGGTTCACTTTCCGGTGCGACATGCGTACCAACCCGCTCTACCACTCCAAGCGCGCCTGGGATGAACAGGTAGCGGGCAACTACTATAGCCAGCGGGTCCAGACCCAGGTGCTCGGCCTGGACGGGGAAGAGGCGATCACGTCCTTCCCGGTGATCCCGATTGACCACCAGGCCCCCTACCGCCAACTGAGTTTCTCGAACAAGGAGTATGAGCAGCACCAGACAAATCTTAGAAGTTTCTTAGAGTTGCCGATCCGGGCCGCGGCCTGCCGGGAGGCCGAAGCCTGGCTCATCATCATGGACTACGGTTATGCGCCCTCCCCCTGCGAGATTGGGGTACTGTATCGGAAGTCTGGCGTTTGGCGCATGTTGGGCCGCTATGAGATGCTGCACATGGACCAGTACCCCACCGCCCACGTCCTCCATTGCCTCGATACGCAAGTGTTGCCCCAGAGGGCCGATGCGTTGGTCATCGACGCTCACGGTGCCGGTTCCGGCGTCCTCTCGGTGCTCCAGAAGAACGAGAACTGGCTTGAGTTGGATTACACCACGCGGGTGATGGATGCGGGCTTTGCCGGTACGGTGCGTATCCCCGGTGTCCTCTCGCACAAGAAGTGCCGCACCATTGTTGCCGACACAGGGATGCGCGATGGCATGTGGACTTGCCCCAAGTGCAACCTCACCATTTGGTCACGGGATGAACTTTCCGACGCCATGATCCCGACCAAGACCTGGCTGATGACGCGCCTCAAAGAACTCTTCGTTTACGGTGAACGCTCGCTAAGAGACCAATCAGGGCAGTGGCCCGCCGCGGACGCCCTGGTATTGGGGCCGGATGAGGCGATTGCGGAAGAGTTGGCAGGCACCACGGAGATCCAGTTGGCAAACTCGGTCAGGGTGGTAACTGCCACGGGCCGGGACCATCTCTTGGATATGTTGTTGGCCGGGGCCCAGGCCATCGCCCGCTGGACCGAGAACCAAGCCCAAGAAAAGAACGTGAGCGTGGCCGAGTTTGGCTGGATTGGGGGCGATAGCGGCGTAAGCGGCTGGACGCCGCCTTGGGAACGGAGTTGAAGAGGATGCTTGATCTAACCACTGTCGCCATCTCACTCTACAAGCGTGGTTTCTGGCAGCCGGGTCACAGTTTGATGCTGGACCAACTACGTACTTTTCTGGGCGTCGAAAACGAAGTAGGGGAAACTGCCAAGGTCTTCCGGGTCGCCCTGGAACAAGATCACCTGCCCGATCTCCAAAAGCAATTCGATGAGGCGGCTGATATCTATATTTCGGCTAACAATTATCTGTTAACAGTTTGCGGTTCTGTGGATGAGGCAGAGCGGGCGGTGCTTTCTAAGATGGAGCGGGACGAGGCCAGGGGGTTTCAGCATCGGGGCGGGCGGCTCTTGAATGAAGAGTTGATGTAGAGCGTAGTTTTTTACCCAGTTGATGGTGAAGCCGAGGGCAGCGAGCGCACCTACCCCACTAAGGAGGATAGGTGCGCTCAGCTTATCTGGTTTCCAGTTGACGGAGCCAGCCTCAGTTGCTCGCTCATGGCCTTCAGTTGATGCAACGCGCCCGGATGTAGCTTTACCGCGTGGGTATTCTAATTACCCTTGGCCATGTCCTACTCGCTTGCGCGACTACGATAGGTTCTCTTAGTGAGGATCGGGAGTCTGAGGACGGGCCGTTACCCCTGATGGGGCCCAGGCAAGGCTTTCCCTGGTGGTTTGGCGCGTATGAAGTTGAAATAGAAAACGCCCGACCCCGTTAGGGGTAGGGCGTTGTTTTTCTTTGCAGGGCCTTGTTGCACGCTTTGCAAGTTACTTTACCATCAAAGCAGTTTGTTACAATGAACCAACTGTCACCAGTCTCCAGCCCGCAAAGCGTCTCGTTGCCGGTCCATGAACCGTGTGTTGGCCCATACAGGCGCGGTGTGCCGTCTGGGTTATCTTTGTCCCGGCAACGTTGAACAGTGTAGGGAGTGTTAGACATTGGCCGCCTCGGCCTTTACGCGTTTCTGGCACAACTCACAGTATAGGCCCCCAATTGGCTGAAATGGATGCTCGCAGATACAAACTTCTTCTAGGCGTTTGGTGAGGATGCTATGTACTTCTTCTAAATAAGCGCGCCCTACAAAGCCTTCTTCTATGAGTGCTTCGACAAAGCCGTCGAAGAACATATAGTTGCGCTTTTCTTTGAAGTCTAGGGTCATGGTGAACATGGTTGCTTTCATTATTGTTTTTTTCCAAAGAAAAGCCCGTTCGCGTTTGCTTCTTGTCGAGGGAAGTCTGCGAACGGGCTGGTGTTGGCCTGCGACGGCCTTATACCCTATAAGGTGTGACTCCCCTCGACAAAAAGCATCTTACCACAAATGAAGCGTCTTGTCAAGGGGGTAATTTGATTCTTAACGCAGTGCCGGTGAGTCGTTCCGCCTACGACTCACCGGCCCGCCCAGGGAGGAAAAGGAGACACCAAGAACCACTGCCCAACCACGCTTATCTTAGCATAGAACGCCCTCCGTGTCAATACCCAATTTGCGCAAAGTGCAAGTTCCTGCACTCTCTTGCTCCGCTTGAGACTTGACTTTTCCAGCGTCTACGATTACAATGTTTTTGTCTACAAACGTAGACGCTCCCCTATGTGAGGTGTTTGAATGCGCTCAACAATTAGCACCCGTTTGGATGACACAGAGCTTGCCAAGCTCGCCCTCTTTGGTGCCGACACTGATACGTCATCCGAGAAAATGCGTAAAGTCCTGGCCCTTGCCAATCCGGTCGCCTCTAATGAGGCTCCCTCCCTGGCCGGGGCTTTTGATTTCGTGGCTGAGGCCCAGGACAACCCTATCCCTATTGGCGGCTCTTCAACTCCTGATGCCGACCTGATGGAGAAGTTGGAACTGTTCATCGCCGCCGCGAACACCGGGTTGCGCCTCGATACTAACACCAGCCTGGACGCCCATACGGTAATGGGCAGTATTTTGGGTGCTTCCAGGGAACGGGCGGCCAACTACGTTACAGCCGCTTCGGTGGGCTATGGCCCCTTCATTGATCCCGCCATCCGGGCCATGATGGAGCTTTCTGAGTTCTACTCCCTGGAGGGGGACATTTGGGCGGCGTTGACGGTGCCGCTTGAAGTTGGGATGCAGGACTTTGATTTCCCCACAGGTGATCCGGGCGCAATTCGGGAGGCACGTAACTACCTTGAAGATGATCTTGCGATGCACGACCGCTTGGCGGAGATTTTCCTCAACAAGCAGGTCTACGGCAATTGCATCGTGATTGAAGGCGGGACGGGGAATGAAGTTACAGATCTGATAATTCCCAACCCTAAGAGTATCGGGGTGGGCCAAATGGGGCCGCTCGCGTCAGTCTCTTTCGCCTATGAGCCGACCACACCCGCCGAGGCCCAGGCGCTCATGCTGGACCAACCCTCTTTCTTTTACCAGCCTACGCCCGCCCTGATCAACGAAAAGATTACGCCGGTCAGTTCTTTCCCACTGGACCCCAGTCGGGTCAGGCACTTCCACACGCTCAAGCACGCCCATAACCTCTACGGCATCCCGCCCCTGGCCAGGGCCTCACGGGCTATTGATACCCGGCGTTACCTGGAAGAGATGACCCGTGCCACGATTGAGGGCCTGCGTAATCAGTTGTGGGTCTTCACAGTGGATAACCCGATGGCGGGTGAAATCCCGGCCCTCTCGGCACGGCTGGCGGCGACACGTTCGGCGCGCACGGGCTTCTTGGCCTGGCGCGGCGGCTTGAAGGTTGAACAGTACGTGCCAGGCTCGATTGACTCGCTCCTGGCCATGGATGCCCACTGGGAGTTCACGCTGCGCGTCTATCGGCAGTTGGGCATCACGATTCGGTTTGTGGCCGGGGAGAATCCCAATCGCACGGGATCTTCGGATGCGGAGACCGATGTCAAGGTCGGCCTCAATAAGATGATGTATGGGCGAGCGCCTTTTGAACGTTACATGCAATCGCTGGTGGACCGGCGTTTGGGGGTGTCAAAGGCTTTGGAACGTTCTGGTAAGCGGCCTACGGTGCGGCTCAAGGATATTGAGTTGGTGATTGCGGAGCGGGTGAAATCCTTCCTCGCGCCCCTCATGGATCGGGGCCTGCCCTCTCTGCGTACTTCGATGACCCTGGCCGGGCTCAACTATGACGATGAGATCGCGCAGCACAAAGAGGACAAAGAGGCGCGCCAGATGATCGTGCCCTACACGGCCTTCGCCCAGGCCGGGCCGGATGGCACGGTGCAGCACACTGATCCGGGCCGTCCGGGTGGTCGGGCTGAATCCAGCGCCCGCGTGCCCAAGGGCGAGGCCAAGCAGTCGGTCAAGGCCAGCCTGGCCGATGACTATTATGCGGGCCTGTTGGCGCTCTGGCAAGACTTCACGCTCAATGTGGGTGCTGCGCCTGTACCAGAAGAGAAGAGCAATCTGGTCCAGGCCTTCATCTTGGGCATGTTGGCCCTGGGCGAGACGATGCGCCGCGATGCTTACCTGGAGGGCTGGTATGCCTCTGGCTCCCAGGGTATGCCCAATGAGGATCGTATCCAGGCGGTGATTGCCTGGGACGCTGCCAACTTGGAACGTTTCCAGGCCGAGATTCTGGCGCGTCTCACCGGGGGCGTAGCCCTCTCTAGTTTGGAGCGCCGGGCCCTGTGGTATGCCCAACAGGGCTACCGAGTCGCTTACACGACCGGCAAGATTGACGGCATGGCCGAGATGGGCTGGACGGGCTGGCGCAGATTGTTGCGACCAGGCGCGTCAGCCAGCGGCCCGTGCGCCTGGTGTACGGCTGATGCGCGTGTCATTCACCCGGTGGAGGAGATGTTCAGTGATCATCCTTCTGGGGTTTGCGGCATGGTGATGCTACAATTCTATCATGCGACCGCACCTGGCCCCGTGGTCAACATCCCGGCGATTACAATTGAGGAGCAAGCCCCATGATCGAGGTGGATGCCAAGCAAGTGCGGTGTTGGGCCGGGGCGCAATTACACGCTCTCTGGGCTTTTTTTGAGCCAGATGGCGTGTCTTTGCGTTTGGGTATTGGCATTTATATGATTGTGACGGGCGCGGCGCGACTCCTGACCGGCAATAGCCCTTCGGGCGTGGGCTTTTTATCTTCGCGCTTCTATGGCCTTTTGATGGTCATCGCCGCCCTTTCCTTGCTGATTACAACGCGGGAGCCCTGGCGACGGCAATGGTCAGGGCGCATTGCTTGCATTTGCTGTGCCGTGCTCTGGATTTTCATCATCATCAACGCTTGGCCCGCCCAGGCCTGGGTGAGTATTTCAGGTGCCGTATGCTTTGTGCTATTCCTGGGTAACGAGGTGCGCATTCGTGTTTGCTGAGATACTTACCAGCCTGACTGCTAATCCAGTCGGCTACTTACTGGGCTTCATCGCGGTGGGAGTTATCATTTTCATCGCCTACCGTGCCGAGATGCGTTCCAGGGGTGTCAACCCTCTGGAAAGTCGGGAGGCGACCTTGGAACGTCAAGTCAAAGACTTGCGCAATGAAGTTGCGCAACTCAAGACCACGGTTGCAACGCTTACCAGGCAACTCGTGGAAGCCTTTGAAAAGATTCGCCAGTTGGAGAGTGGTCAGGCGCATCTCTCTCCCTATCAAGCAGAAAAATTTCCATTACCAGAGCTTCTGGTAATTTTTGGTTCTAACACCGCGATTACTGCGCGTGATAAATCGGGCCTGGGGCAGGAGGGGATTGACTTTGAGAGCATCAATAAGGCGACGCGTGGGGTAATTCTGGAAGAACTGACGGGGCGGCGCGAGGATCGGCGCAAATTGCGTTGGGTGCATATCTCTTCGGATGCGGGACCGCAGGGCATTGCCCTGGCCAAGGAAGACGGTACGGTTGACATTGTGGAGCCGGAGTGGTGGCGGCAGAGCTTCGATGATTTTGAGGTTCTGATGATTGCCGCCTGCCGTGGCACACGGGTGGCGACGCAGATGGCGGGCCTGGCAACCTGGCTGGTTTATTTCCTGGAAGGCGTGGATAATAACGATGCCGGGGCTTTTTCGGGGGCCTTTTGGGGCGAAGTTGTTTGCGGCACTACGCCTGATGTGGCCTACGCCAAGGCGCGACAGCGTGTACCGGCAGTGCGTGACTTTGTGCGCTTGCGGCACCGGGAGGCTTAGCGATGATTCTCAAGTTGGCACGCCCTCTACCGAATGGTAAGGGGGTGGTCTCGCAATGGTTCGGTGAGCACCCGGAATGGTACAAGATCTTCGGCATGGCTGGCCATAACGCAATTGACTACGCCGTGCCCGTGGGTACGCCAGTTCTGGCCGCGCACTCCGGGGTGATTGAAATTGGCAACGATCCCAAGGGCTATGGCCTGTATGTGCGGGTCGTTGCGCCAGAGTATCTCACCATTTATGCCCACCTCTCCCAAGTCGGTGTCGCGGTGGGGTCAAGGATCGCGTCTGGCTTCCCCTTGGGGGCATCGGGCAATAGCGGCAACTCGACAGGGCCGCATCTACATTGGGGTCTCAAGGTTAAGGGGATGCGCAACCCGGCTTATCTGGGCTGGATTGATCCAGTGCCGTTCCGGGGCCAGGAGTAAGTATGTCTAAATTAGCGTGGCATCTCCAGAACATTCCTGGTTGGGCCAATGCTATTATCAACAGTGAGTATGTCAAGCTGATTGACCCACCCGATACTAATCCCTTGCCTGGGCGTAGGATCATTGGCCGGGTCTATATGCCCGATGAAGAGTCCAATGCTTTGATCGCGCAAGGCTCAGTGGGCGTGGCCAAGTGGTGGGGGCGTGTCGGACCCTTGATGTTAAACAGGCCGTATGTTTGGGCCTGGTGTTTGCCCAATGAGCCACAGCCGGTGGCTGATTGGACATTTTGTAATCTCCTGGCGGCTTTTACTATTGAGGCCGCGCGTATCATGCACTCTCACGGTCTACGGGTTATTGGTGGTGAGTTGGCTGAGGGTAATCCGGGTGGTGCAACTGATACTGAGCGCGCCAACCTCTTCTGCTCCATTGCCCGTGGCTTGGCCGTGTGTGACTATTGGAGTCAACATGCTTACTGGGTGCCCGATGGTTATCCGCATCCCGAAGCGGGTTATAATCAGTGGCACGCTTTGCGCTATCAGATGAATCGCGGCTATGCGCGAGCGCGCGGTATCAAGTTACCGCCAGTCTTGTTGACTGAGGCTGGTTGGGATTTTGGTATTGTGGGTAAGCCACGCGAAGGTTGGGTGGGCAAGGCTGATTGGGATACTTACTTTGCCGATCTCAAGCGGTTCGATGCCGACCTCATGCTCGACCCCGATTGTTTGAGCGCGACGATATTTGTCTCAGGCGCGAATCTGGATTGGTGGAAATTTGAAGTCGGTGAAGCGCCTAGCAGATCCTTGGCGGCATATATCGGTCAGCCCATAATGCCGCCCATTGATCCCCCTACCCCGGAGGTTCCCCCGATGACGGTCAAACTAGGTTCCTATGTCGATGATTTCAATCTCAAGATTGTGCCGTTTGAGCAGCGCCCGGACGTGGCGTATTGGAAGGATGGCCCGTATTACCGCATCATACAGGTATTCACGACGCGTGACGGGTCATGGGAGCCGTCCACCAATCCTGGTAGCATTGACCAGTGGGCGGTAGATGCCTGGCATTCCGGGGCGGATTGGAAGGGTGCGGGCGGCACCAACAACTTCTTCATCAAAATATTGGACAGGGACGGCAAGCCCCTGGTGGGGAAAGGGCTGTATTACTGGCAGGGAGCCATGACCGCTGACCCATCCAAGCTAACGAATGTCAACCAGAAGACTACGTGGCAGACTGGCGATGAAAACCTGCCCGTGTGGGACTACTACAATCCCGGCCTGGGCGAGACTGGTGATTGGAGCGGTGCGACGGTGGGGCGCTCAGATGTGTTGGTGGGTGTGGATTTGCCGTATAAATGGCATACCAGCACGTTCGTTGTTATGCAGGAAACCATCTCTGAGCCGACGATACCGCCGACCGGCGATCTGGAGTTGGACATCCGTAATCTGGCTTACAACAATATCGGGCTGGCAAACGGCATCCCTTACAATCCCACCCTGGCCTTTCCGCGGGAAGCGACGCGCCTGGGCCTGGGTGCGCCATTGACGTTGGAATTGCGTCAACTAGCCGGTTACGTGATTCAAGGCTTCGCCACCGGCATTCTCTATTGTGTAGATGGTGACTGGGGCAATATCAAGAAGCTCACCTGGTAAGGAGGTCTCTGATGGGCAAGGGTAAGAAGGGCGGCAAGTGTGGCGGCAGCAAGAAGCGATGAAGCCGTGGAGTGGGTGGGGGCGCTTTGGCATGTGCCCTGGCTCGTTTTGCGCTGGTTGTTGATTTGGCTGATCATCAGTCCAAATCTGGTAGCATTCTTGGTTTGGTGGGTGCGTGCGGTGACGCGATGAGCGCATCCACCATCAAGTATTGTGCCAACTTTCCACACGGGCCGCGTTCCTGTGGGGGGCGTTGCCAAGCAAGGTGACTACGCTTGCACATTTTGTTATGATGGGACAGGAGGAATTACTGATGGGACAGGGCAAAACGTTTCTGGTGGCGGCGGCCACAGCCTCTCTGGTGACGGGGTTGATTCTGCGCTTTGCGGTGCCGCGTCTGGTGGATCGGGCAGCACGCAAGATGTTGGCCGCCTCGGCCATGGTGATGTCGGAGGGGTTGACAACTCTGGCGCATAATCTGGAAGCTCTGCAATCTGCGAGCGCCGGGGTGACTGCGGAGCCCAACGGGGTGACAACGACTTGGCCGGTGCCAAACGCGGCGTTCAAATATGTCAACTGAGACCGTGGCCCGCCACGGGCCAACTAAACTTCGACCGCCGTCAATCTGCTTCGTCTACGAGGAAGGCGACCAGCCTTCAACGCGTTGGTTCCTCTATCCGGCGCGTTACTTGGAGAGTGCAAGCACCTGCACTTTTGCGGCGCTGGAAGCGGGCTATGAACCCAACGCTGACATCTACGTGGTCGAGCGCGCTTTATGGCGCGTGCCCATCGAGCGTCTACGGTCCAAGCGCAAGCGTATCTTCGGCTGGCTGGATGATGCCGTGTGGTTGATGCCTATTCTGACACCCCAGGCCGAAGCCTGGCAGCAACGCTGGTCGGAATATATCCAGTTGATGGGGCAGGTTGATGGCATGATTTGCCCTTCGCGCCTCCTAGCTGCTGACTTGCGCAGACTTACGAATACGCCAATCCATCACATTCCAAACTATCATGATTTCCCCGTCGTGCCAACTGATCAGCACGACTTGAATTTGGCAGGGTGGGGCGGTTCTTATTTACACTGGACAAGCTGGCGTGACTCCGGCGCTTATAGAAAAATTCCATCTCATTTGCGGGTTGAGATCATCGACAACTTTCTGGTTGCCGAGATGCTCAAGCCCTACAATGAGGTCACGCTCATCCCCGTCCTGGATTTCACTGCTTACTTGACGCGTGTGGCAACGTGGGGTTTCTACGTCATTCCCATGGCGGGAGCTTACGATGCCAGGCGGTCGTGGATTAAGTTCCTGGAAGCGGCCTACACCATGACCTCGGTCATACTGATGGGGGACAAGGCGACGCCAGCTTATGCCGACTGCCCCCTGGAGGAGCGCAGCTTAGAAGAGTTGGCCCGGTGGGCCGAGGCGCAACGCATCACGCAGCACTTAGACGAATGGACAGGAGTGTTATTTGATGGCTAAGAGACCCTTGGCAGTTATGACAGGCAGGCATTTCTATGGCGCGGGTGGGGGCGCGGTGGCTTCTTCGGCCATCGCCCGTGGCCTGGTGGCGTTGGGCTATGACGTGGCGGTCCACAGTCAGATGCACGTCTCGCTCAGCAATGCGGAGGAATTGGGCCGGGCCGGGATCAGCTTTCAGCTTTACTACCAGGGCTGTTCTAAGGGCGCGGACTTGCTGGTGAACATAGACCATTTTGAGTATGAGCCGCCCCTGGCCAAACTCAACCTGGCCCACATCTTCCATCCCCACGGTAAGAACCAACCACCGCCCGAATACATGGCGAAGTATCGCCTCTCGGCCAACTCCAACTATACCGCCGAGTGGATCAAGAAGCTCTGGGATCTCGAAGTTCCGGCGCTTTACGTGCCCATCGCCAACGATTTCTTCCAGGCGCGCAAGCGCAATCTTATCCTGCACGTCTCACGCATCGCCCGACCAACGCCCCTGGCCGACAAGGGCCATGTTGAGATTATCCGTACCTTCCAGACCCTTTGCGATGCCGGACTGGAGGGGTGGGAGTTGGCCCTGGCCGGGTCAATTGAGGATGGACCCTATCTGGAGCAACTCCAAGCTCAGGCCAGGGGTTTCCCGATTCGTTTCTACGCCAACGCGTCCGATGCCACACTCAAGAGCCTCTACGCCAATGCCGCCTTCTACTGGCACATGACGGGCGCGGGAATGCCCGATGAACATGGCGCACAGGAACATCTGGGCCTGACCACGATTGAGGCGATGGCGTCCGGGGCGGTGCCGATTGTCTATGGTTCAGGCGGCCAGCCGGAGATTATCACTTCGGGCGTCAATGGTATTCTGTGCCAGGACATCTATTCGGTGGGCCAGGCTACTCTCAACCTAATTAGTGGCCTTTCGCGTTGGTCAGCTATGAGTGACCAGGCGCTTAGAGGGGCAGCGCCGTGGCAAGACTGGAATGCCTGGTGTGAACGCCTGGCGGCCTGGATTGCGAATAAGCCCATCCCGGACCTGTCCGCACCCAAGCAGATCATTACGGAGTTGATACCGGATGATGTTTGCGTGGTGATCCCGACGCTCATGGCCGGACTAAGGCTGGATGATACGGTGCGCACCCTGCTGGCGACAGAACCAAGGGTGGGCCAGATTGTCATTGTGCAGAATGGCGTTGAGCTTGACCCGGAGACCCTGGCACGTCTACGACCCCAGGATCGTATCTTGCACCCCGGCGAACCCATGGGCTTTGCCGCTTCTAACCGCGCTGCTTTGGTTTCTACCACCAAGCCATTCATGCTGGCCTGCAATGATGACATGGTGTTCTTCGACCGGGCCTGGCTGAAAGCCATGCTGAACGTCATGGATGAGGGCGTGGGCGTGGTGGGGGCCAAGCTGCTTTACCCCAACGGCACCTTACAACACGCGGGCGGCGCGCTCAGTTGGGATCGCCCCGACAATGGGTATCATCGTTGGTATGGCCAGCGCGATTTCCCGGCCGCGAACCAGCGTGATGAGGTGCCCTTTGTAACTGGGGCGCTCTTGCTGGCGCGTCGTGATCTGTGGGAATGGTCGGACCTGGCCGGGGGGATTGGTTGCGAGGATGCTGACCTGTGCCTCCAGGCTAAGGTCAACGGTTTCAAGGTGCTCTATGAGCCTGCGGCCCAGGCGGTGCATCTGGAGAGTGTGACGCGCAAGACCACGCCTGAGAACGAGGAGCGCACCAAGCGCAACCGTGTTGCTTTCCGAGCCAAGTGGTTTGAGAGGTTCCATACCATCTATCCGTGGTGGTTGACAGGAGGGCGTAATGATTCCTAGAATCCCCAAGTTGGACGCTTTCATGGTGGTCAAGAACGGCACGCATCTGGGCTATCCCTGGATCGAGGCCATCCAGGCGGTGTTGCCCTATGTAGAAAGGTTCTGGATCGAAGAGGGGTTTGGGACTGATAACACAGTCTCCTGCCTGGAAACGCTGGCGCACAACCATGCCAACGTCGAAGTCTCCTACTATGAATGGCCGCAGATGCAGACTGGCTTTGCGATTGGGGCAGCGACGCAGCATCTCCTGGATCGTATCAACCGGGACAGTGACGCCGACTGGTTGCTCTACGTCCAGGCCGATGAGCTTTGGCCTACTGACTCCCTGGAATGGATTGCCAGGCTTTTTGAACACGAGCAACGCTTTGACTCGGTGCTCTTCCGGTTTCTGCATCTGGCCCACAATTACCAGGAGCTTCAGTTTCCGCCCGGCCAGGAAAGCTATACCCATGCTATTCGCTTGATTCGCAACCATGCCGCGATCAAATCACACCGCGACGCCTGGACCTTTGAGGGTGTGCGGGATGTTGTGCGTGCCCCGGAAAGTATCAAGATTGCCCATGCCAATTCGACGCATTGGCTCAATTATGGCCGCAAGACGCGTTCCCATGCCGACACGCTCTACGCCGACCTGCCCTATTACCGGGTATCGGCGGAAGAGCGCGAGCGTGAGTTGGCCGAGGCCGTTGAAGTTCCCGAACTGTGGGCGCGCACTACTTCACCCTATGCGGAGTGGTTGCCGGAATGTGTCTTGCCAACGATTGGTTGGTCGGAATACCGGGTGCGCGAGGAGTTGCTGCGATGACTCTATTTGCGTTTTCGTGAACATTGTTATACAATGTTATACGGAGGCGCAAAATGAGTAAAATAATCGCTGTGCGTTTTGATGAAGATGAAGAGGCCATGCTCGTAGCGTTGGCCTCTAAACTCGATGGTAATATGAGCATGGCTATTCGTCATGCGGTTATTGCCGAGTATGAGCGTTCAATTGACCCAGTTGGATTTGAAGTAAAAGAAAGATTCTGGAGCAATGTTGATATGAGCGGGGGCCCAGATGCGTGTTGGCCATATGAGAGGTGTAGGGTAAAGGATGGATATGGAGCTATACATGCCTTTGGACGCGTGTGGCGCACCCATCAACTTGCTTGGTTTCTTACGACTGGGGAGAAACTAAAGGGTAGGATGCAGGTGTTACGTCACACTTGCGATAACAGATCATGTTGTAATCCAAAGCATCTCATTCCCGGTACTCATCTTGAAAATATAAATGATCGGCTTGAAAGGAGGGGGGATCAGAAAGGAGAAAATAACTATCGTTCTAAGTATACGGAGGATCAAGTTCGCGAAGTGCGACTCCGCTGTTCTATGGACGAACTTCAAAAGGATGTCGCTAAGGATATGAATATTTCTAGCGTTGCCGTGTGCAACATTGTTAATGGCAGGTCTTGGAGACATAGTTATAGCGGTGAGGTGAAGGAGAGGTATTGTGAAATTCTCACTGAAGATCAATTCAGCGCCATTAAGTCCGAATATGATCCAAAAAGTGTGTCTCAGCACGAATTAGCTAAGCGGTATGGTGTTTCCAGGGCCACGGTAAGAAGAATATTGAATGGTGAGTACGTGGCGGGCGGAAAGAAACCATTATATTCTAATCGCCTCCTTGGCGGTAGCAGGGAATCAATCATTGCGATGTACAGATCAGGATCTTCTATAAGAAGTCTCGCTAAAGAACATGGTGTTTCTTGGCCGACTGTGCAGAGGATTTTAAAGGAGAGTGGTGAATATGCACCAAAACCTGTCAACTAGACTTTCCCCGACAATAAATGGCCACATGCACCTCGGCCATGCCTACATGGCTTTGGTCAACCAGGCCTATGCCCAGGAACGCGGCTGGCGCTTCAATGTGCGCTTCGATGACAACCAGCATCAAAATCTTGCCTTGCATGGCGTGGCGGGATTGGAACGTATTCGGGCAGCCTGGGAAGAAGATTTGGCCTGGCTGGAAATTGAAGTCGATGCCTACTCTTCAGATCGGGAGTTGCATCGCCAGGCTTTCTGCGCTTGTGAGCGGCGGCATCCAGGTCTGCCCAGGCCGGGCTTCAATGCCCTCACTGACCAGCTTGATTTTCCGGTGGGGGCGCTCTACTATCCGTATGCGCCGGAGATTACCGCGTTGAAAGTTGTCATGGATCACATGCAGGGCGTGGGGATGCTGATTCGGGGTGATGATCTCCTGACTGAGTATGCACTCTACCGTTACTTTGAAGACCTGCTATGTTACCAAGATCCGATTCCCCAACTCTTTCTTCCGCGCCTCAAGCTCTACGCTCAAGTCGAACCCAAGAGCGCCGCTTATGAAACCGAGATCAGCAAGACCATTGGTAATCTGGCTATACGGCAATTCCGGGCCGATGGTTTCACGCCCGGTGAAGTGCGCTTTATTCTGGAGAGTTCTTGCCTGCTGGAACCGAACGGTAACTGGACTCTGGCCAATCTGAAACCGCAACCTAGCTACGAAGGTCCCTATGTTCCTAAAACCAAATGAGTACACGCTTCTGATGGTCGCTGAAGGCTCCACGCGTCACTTGGGCCTGGATGACCTCAAGCGTCTGCGTGACGCGGGCGTGCAGACTACTTACCAGCTTTTTTATTGGCCGGAGTGGGAGCCTACGCCGGGCAATTTCAATTGGGATGTCATTGATGCCGATCTGGAGTTAGCACAGAAGGTTGGTCTCAAGACGCTCCTGATTGGTCCCTGTGATGGGCCGAGAGGGTATCCGGCAGAGTGGTACAGCGCCGACCAAAGCGGCGTGCCCTTCTGTGATCTGGCGCGTGGGGGCTATACCTGGTACAGCCTTTCGCCCTGGCATCAGGAGGCGCGCCAGTTGACCCTGGACCGGATTGAGCTTGTCATGCGGGCGCGGGCCTGTGACACTGTGTTGTGTGCTCGTGGGGGGCAACATTCCGGCGAGTGTCTGCTGCCCTATGTGCCAACCGAGGGTGCTTTCTATGATCCTGCCGCCCTGCTAAGTTACCAGAACTATGCCAAGACTTACTATGAAGGCGACTTGGCGGGTTATTGGCAGGAGAACAGCAATTGGACGCATCCTTACCTCTGGCAGGATGTGCGGCCCACCGCCATGAGTTGGATGCCCGGTGAACCGCCCAGGTCACGCTGCACCGTCGCCTGGCTGCGCGAATCCTTGCTGCACACGGCCTTGGCCGAGCAGGAACTTTATGCCCGGCAGGGCCATGAAATCTTCTTCATGCTGCAACATGCCTGGGATAGCATTTGGGCTGCAGGCAACCCCTTTGCTCATGCCCTGTATGCCGCAGCCTGTCAGATGTTCAGCAATCCTCTCACCATCATCAACTACTCACGCTTCGATCCGCACAGCCTGGCCGAGAAGATTCTGGTCAAGCTGAGCTATGACGATCTGAAATTTGGTGACTTGTGGGTGGGCAGTGAGTTCTGCGAGGGCCTCCTGGCTAACACCGCTACAGTGATCCAGGATGGTCTGCGCGGCACCTTGACCGCTCCGCTTTCATGCCTGACCGACCACGCCATCCTGGAGAATTGGATGGTAGACGCCTTTGCCCAGGCCAACGCGCAGTGGTGCGCCCATGCCAAAGAGGTAGCCAATGACCCCCAAGAGTGAAGTACCCGGCGCAGTCAAGAGTTCGATGCACTTGCTCAACATGGCCTTGCGTGAGGCTCAACTGCAAGGTTTTGACTGTGAAATATCGGAACGTGTCAGAGAGAGCGGCGAGCAAAGGATTATGTTGCTGGACGTAGTAGTACGCGAGAGAGGACAGGTTCATGGCAGCCATACCGTTAGCGGCGTTCATCCCAGTTATGCAGGATGACACGGATGTCCTGGAAAACGCAGTACGTTCGTTAGTGGGCCTGGAAGGCTTGCGTGAAATCCTGGTCTGCGATACGGGGCCGGGCTTTTACCATGAAAATTTTCGCTCTGAGCAGCAGTCAGTCAGAGACTTCTGTGTCTGGGCGCAGGCGGAAGGTTGGCCGGTCATTTATGATGCAGGTCTCCGGGGCGTGCGTGATTTTAGCGTTCTGCGCAACTACTCGCACGAAGTGCTTGGCGATTATCCTTGGATCATGCACCTGGATAGTGACGAGGTGCTGACCAGGGAAATTCAGCGCGATCTCCAACCGCTTTTGAAGAGTCTGTCTTCCGATGTGGTGACGATTGCGCCGCGCTGGTTGACGTTATACCCGGATGAGCAAACCTACGCACCAACTTGTTCGGGCTTCCTGAGTCATGGGCGCATCTATCAACCCAAGCGTGTGACCTGGGTCAATCCCCTGCACGAGCATCAGACCTATCGGGGTGTGCGCTACGAATGGGAGGGGCACTTCATTGTGCATTGTCGGCAATTGTTTGAACGGCGCTGCTTCAGGCAGTGCAATCACGGCGCGGCCGCCTGGCCGGGCTTTGTGGAGAACTTGCGCCCCCTGGCAAACCTGGGCGTAACTGTGACTTGGCCAACGTTGGTTTGGCCGGAAGAGGAAGGGCATGAATAGCAAGGAGAGGGAAAACAAGATGGCGGCGGATTGGGATAAGAGGGCCGCGACGGTCCAAGACGCCATGGCTTTTATCATCGACCATTATGAGGGGCCGCCAGAACCTTTCTATGCCAGCGGGGCCAAGCACTGGGCGGACATGAAAGAGGCCCTGGTCCATTTCGGAGCTTGGCAGCACCGCCTGGACATGGTGGGGGTGGAGATCGGCTGTGGCGTGGGGCGCATGACGATCCACATGGCCAAGGAGTTTCGCCAGTTCAGGGCCTATGATATTTCGGCCAGCATGATCAGCCATGCGCCGCGCTTGCTCAATGGGCTCTATGTGGCGGGCGGCGCGGCAGACATCGCCTACCTGAAACAGTATGCCGACTACGTACTTTCGCTGTTGGTCTTCCAGCACATGCCCCGCGCAACCTTCCTGGAATACGTCGATGAAGCGCATGAGGCGTTACGGCCCGGTGGCATCTTCTGCACGCAGATGCACTACGGCACCCAGGATTGGGCTGATGAGGATACATTGCGCGTGCGCGGTTATACGCCAGACTGGATTGATTTTCACATTGATGTGGAGAAGTGGGAAATCCTGGCGAACATCGAACCTCTAATGGGCAGCGAGCTTTGGCACTGGCTCATTATGCGGAGGCGTTGACATGGCGGTTACAGATACGGTAACTGATGACATCATGTCGTATTGCCTCCTGCGCCCTGCCGAGATCAATCTGGTGCGCAATGGCAAAGTCATCTTCGAGGTGCGTGACGGGCATCTCCTTGTGGCGCGCCTGGAATATGAGGAGCGGGTGGGCAGGGAATTGCGGCGTGAGGATTTGGATAAACGCCATTTATCCCAAAATTCCAAAGAGGGACTTGACAAGCGATAGCGAGTGCGCTTATACTGTGAAGGACAGGACATAAGAAAGTTGTAGCGCCCTGGCGTGCAACGCCGAGACGTTCGGCAAATCGAGGGGCCGGAGAGGTAATACCTTTCCGGCTCTTTTTGTTTTGAGGCTAAGCCAATGCCAGATAGCACCACTCTTACTTACGGCACGACCACGACCCATGAGGGTATCGTGTGGTCTAGCCCTACCCCGGCAGATTTGGATCAGTACAACGCCGTACTAGGTGGTGAGCCGCCTTCCGGTGAACTGGTCAAATTCTCCAATGCTATCCTGGCCCGTGCCGAGCGCAACCGCAACGGTGATCAAATCGACACACAGGGTATCCAGGAACTCGCCAAGACTTTGCCTTTGATGCCCCTGGATGTTGAGCACGTCCCCGACCGGGTATTCGCTTTCTTTGTGGACGCCCAGGCCGTGGGTGACACCCTGGTCACGAGCGGCATCATGTTCGCCAAGCGTTTCCCCGATATTGTCAAAGAGATCATGTCCGGGGAGCGTCATCTTTCAATTGAAGCTCATGCCCGTGAAGCCCAGTGTTCGGTGTGCAATACAGTGTTTGCTTCGGAAAAGGAATACTGCACGCACCTGGCTGGCCGCCCCAACAATGGCGCTTCGCGTATCTTGAGAGGTCTCAAGGCTATCGGCGGGGGCGCGGTCAAGCGCAATGCCGGTACGGAGACCTTCTTTGACCGCAACGGTTTTACCCTCATCGCTTCGTTGCACGACAGTACATCCCCTACTGAAGAGCGCGAGGATGAAAACGAGGACCGGGCCGGTTGCGCAGACCCCTCTGAGGAGACTGACATGGAAGAATTGGAAAAAGTCCAAGCCGCCCTGGCGGCCCGTGAGACTGAACTGGTCGCGGTGCTGGCCCAGGTTGAAGGCTTGCAGGTTCAGGTTAATGACCTGACTGCCGCCCAGGCTACGCTGGTTGCCGCGCATGAAACTGAAGTTGCCAAGCTGAAGCTGGCCGGGACGCGCAAACTTGAGTTGCTCCAGGCGGACTTCACCCTGGAACAGATCAACGCCCTGGAAGCCAAGCTGGCTGACACCGACCCGGACGTGTTCAAGCTGCTGTTGGAGACCCAGGTCGCGGCCAAGGCGGTCGTGGTCCAGGATGCCGCCAAGACGCCCAAGCAGGTGCATGGTGTGATCGCGGCGACGACCCAAGACCTGCCGGATGATGGCTGGAGCGCCTTCAAAGGCTTTGTGAATTAGACCGCCGTAAGGCGCAACAAAGGAGTATCTCATGAGTGAGCTTTTCTTTTCAGTCGCGACGCCTGGTGAAGCGATTTACGATGGCAAGCACGACTTGGACCCCGCCCAGACTACGGTCTACAACGGCTACCTGGCGGCGCTGAATTCCAGCGGCTCGGCCATCATCTCGACTGGTTCGCCCATCGGCATGTTCTACGACAAGATGGCCTTGGAACGCTTCCCCACCTCGTCCAACCTGGGCGCTTACCTGGTGAGCAAGAAGATCAACTACGTCACCGGCTTCTTCAAGGCCTTCGTGGGCAAGGATCTGTTCAGCGCCGGGGCCATCCCCACGCAGAACGCCAAACTGTACGACAATGGCGCGGGCAAGCTGGCTCTGGCTGGTACGACCGCCATTGGCGTTGTTGAAAATGCGGACATCACCATGACGCATCCTCTGGGGACGCGCACGGTGGCCCTGTGCCGCTTCGACTTCACGCAGATCATCTAAGACGGCACGAAGGAGGCCATCACATGAGTTCAATTACTTTCCAAGACGGCAACTTCGTGTTTGCCGGTGACGCGCGGGAACGCATTGACGCGCAGTTGCGGCGCGTGGGTATCAGTGGCGATGTCAATCAGCACAAGATGCTGGCCGACATGATCATCCCGCCTATCCGCCTGGTCGCAGAATACCAGGAATGGACGCGCATGTTCTTCGAGCAACGCAACATCGGCCCGATGGATATGGTGCGTATCGCCCTGGAAGAACCGGGGGTCATCGCCCTCTACACCTCGCCCAACGGCCAGGTGTACTTCACCCGCCCCGGTATCACTACCTACGTCTCGCCCTCCTACCTGATGATCGACTCCGGTCTGGAAATCGGGTGGGATGACATGGCCAGCGCGGGTTGGGATGTCCTGGGCCGCAAGGTGCTGGAGACCGGCGAAGAGTTCGCCCGCAAGCGTGATGCGCAGGGTCAGGCCTTCCTGGACGCCGCCGCGGTGGCCGTCAGTGGCCACGCTGCTACCGTCTCCGGTGGCAAGATGACGATGGCCGCCGTGGACGCCATTCTCAAAGCCGCCAGTGCCGCGGGTTGGGACATCACCCAGATCGCCGTCAATACCGCGACGGTCATGGACATGAAGGACTGGGTGTGGGGCAGTTCCGAGCATCTCTGGATGCAGCCGACCAACGACCAGTTGGTGCTCCAGAAGTTCTACGCCAGCAACTACGGCGGGGCGTCCTGGTACGCTTTCCGCTCGGTGCCGACCAACTACGTGTACTTCTCCGGCACCCCGGCCCAGATGGGCTCCAAGCGTTATCTCCAGGGTGGCACGCGCACGGCTTCGGACGTGGACATCAAGAAACGCGTGGACCTCTACACCTGGGATGAGAAGTGGGGGCACTACATCGAGAACACCTATCCGCTCTGGCGACTCCAGATCACGGCGTAGGCACGGGGCGTGGCCCCTCTCGACTTGAGAGGGGCCGCGTCACATCAGGAAAGGATTGCAGTATGGCTACTTCCAAAGGACAGGCCGAACCTAAGTTTCTCAATGTCATCAATCTGACCGATCAGATCATCATCATCCCGCCAGACGACCGCGAGGTGGTCAAAGCGGATATTGTGCTCCAGCCCAAGGCTACGATCTCTGTGAAGCGCGCGGGCTGGTTGGACAGCGGTACGCTGGCATCGGCGATTGCCGATGGCAACGTGGTCATTGCCGATAGTGATGTGCGGGCCAAGCCCTTGCCCTTGCGGCCACGCGAAGCGCAGACCGGCAACCCCAAGATCGACAACATGATCTGGCAGATCGTCTTTGGCGACGCCGAATTGGCCAGGCAGTTCATCAATGCCGAGCCGACCTACATTGCACGGGCAGGTCAACCGATGAATGTGGAGTGGCTCAAGACCACGGGTTGGGCCTTGCTGAACGGCGCGCTGGCCTGGCTCAAGTTACTGGATGGCCCCGAATATGTCTGGCGCGGCCCTTTGATCGAGAAGCGTCTGGGCGAGATCCGTTTATTGGTTTGAGAGGAGTAGAATAATGCGTACTTTCCTACAAGATACCCCGCCCGTTCTGTGGACGGTGCTGATCGTAGGCCTGTTGGCTTTGGCTGATTGGCTGAGCATGTACTTCGGCGGCGTGGCCTGGATCTTGCCCATCGTGGGCTTCATCACGATATTCCTGATCCCGATCATCCGGGTTTTGGCCCAGGGTGAAACACCTGTAGGGCGCAATCTGGAAGAAGTGGCCGTGACGCGCTCCAAGTTTTCACGCTGGCTATATTGATGGGCATGGGCGAGCGCGTCGGGTTTCCTCTCCTTCCTGGCGCACCGCCCCTGGGTGCCATGCACAAGGCCGACGCGCTATACCTGTTCCTGTGGGCGATCCTGTTTGTGCTGCTGTGCAGCGGGAGTGATTGATGGCAGATCTGATTGATCGCTTGGCGGGCAGCGACCCGGCGCGGCCTAAGTTGCCGGCGCATCAGTTCATCGCGGGTTTGCGTCTATACGCGGCGGGCCTGGTGACGAAGGCCGAGATCGTGGCCGATTGGGACTTGCAGGGCGCGGAGGCGACACAGGCTGCGGCACTGGCGACGGTCGTTGATGGCAAGAACGCCGCGAACAAGGGGCCGTATGCGCTCCAGGTTGACGCCGTGTGTATGCTCTTGGAGCATCACCAGGATAGCATCGTGCATAATCCCGATGGCACGATCAACAAGACAAAAGTCAAGACGTTGTTAGGGATTGCCTGATGGCTGTTAATGCCGGTTCGTTCGCCAAGAGTACGGGTGGCGCGCCAGCGTCCCAGGCCATTACAGGCGTTGGTTTCCAGCCGCGCGCCCTGATCCTCTGGACGAGTGGCGCAACATCGGCGGGTTCCTGGCAGGATCATATTCACTTCGGCTACGGCTACGCCGCGCGCAACGCTGCGGGTACGGTGACAACGGGCAGTATATCCCTTGCCGATCAGGATGCGCAAGAAACGTCGAACACGGGGATGCGAATTGCAGCTAAGGCGCTGACTATCGGCGAATACGATGGCTCGGCCGTACTAGCCGAGTGCGATATGACATCGTTTGACGCCGATGGCTTCACCCTCTCATGGACGACCAACGACGCCAATGCCTACCTCATTCACTACATGGCGCTTGGTGGTCCAGACTTTACCGATGCCTATGTCAAAAGTTGGACGTTTGCTACCTCGACGGGCGATCAGGCTGTAACGGGAGTGGGGTTCCAACCTGATTACGTTTTGCATATCGGTGCAACATTGGCAGGTGCATTACCGCAAAGTGGCGTTTCGCCGCGGGTGTTTATCGGTGGCATGGACGCCAGCGCGATGTTCTGCCTGACGTTTATGGATCGCGATGCTCAGGCGACTACCTCGTGCCTGACAGGTGGCACGACAGACCGCACGATTTGGGCGCTTTCGACACTTGGTCTGGGTGATTACAAGGCTACCTACGTCAGCCTGGATGCAGACGGCTTTACGGTCAACGTCGATAATGCTGCGCCGTCGGCAACCAACGTATTGAGTCTATGCTGTAAAGGCGGCTCATATAATGCCGCAGCTTTTTACACCAGTGCCACGGAGCCGCCTGTCGATCAAGCCATTACTGGGGTGGGTTTTACGCCCGAAGGTGTCTTGATCCTGGCGAATGGCATTAGCGCAGCATCAACGACTTACGCAAGCGACATCACGCTTGGCGTCGGGGCGATGGATGGCACCAATCAAAATGCCGCCCACATCAGTTCAGAATACAACGCTGGCACATCCAATAGCGCCGTCTACGACAGTGCAGATAAGGCGTTGTTGTATGACGCTGCCGGCGATCAAATCATTTCGGTGCAGGCTGGTTACAAATCATTCGACGCGGATGGTTTCACAATCACAATTGACACTGGCGGGGCTAGTAGCGGACAAGATATTTTCTACTTCGCCTTTGCGGGCGGTGCGATTGAGGAGATCGAACCAGTATTAGCTCTTTGGGCAGGCATACCGGCCTTGCTGCCCGGCCGACAGGTATACGGCAGCGGTAGAGGATGGTGAAACGTGGCTGAGGCGACCTATTTGCGCAACAATGCGTTACCGTACCCGGTCTACGGCGCGCCGTGGACGGTGGTATTTCCGATCTTCAACTCGACCGGCGCGCTGATTGCCGATGCCGCGGGCCTGGATTCGGAGATCAGCAAGAACGGAGACTCGCTCACCGATTGCACGAATGAATCTGTCGAGATCGAAACCAACGGCGGCATCTACTACCTGTCGCTGACCGGCACTGAGTTGACTACCGACGTGGCCTCGATCATCGTCAAAAGCACAACTTCAAAGGCGCTCACCACCCCTATCGTGCTCTACCCGCGCAAGCTGGTTACGCTGGCCTCCGGCACCTCGCAGGGCGGCGACACTGGTTACATCACCCTGGCCGCGGCGACCGTGGGCTTCAGCGGGCAGTACAACGGCTGCCTGTGCGTGGCGACGATTGACGGCAACCTCGAAGCGCGCATTCTCCAGGTCTGCACGGCCTCGAATCAGCAATGCACCGTGACGCCAGCCTGGAACGTCGCGCCGGATGCCGATGACACCTATGTCATCTATCTGCCGGAGGGGATGCAGATTCCCACGGCGAACACGACGCATGTTAGCGGCACGGCGCAGACTGCGGGCGACCTCTACGCCGCGGTCACCAACATCGCCAACGTCGGCTCGCCCTCCTACGCCGCGCCTTCCTCGTACACGCTCACGACCGGCAATCAAACCTCCGGCACCTTTGCCAACGTGGACTCTGACAACGATATTTACCACGTCCACACCGACGCTGCGGGCACGTTGTCCTTGCTCTATGACTGGACGTTGACGGCGGACGAGCAGGGCAATTCGATCATCTGGCGCGGACGTTGGAACGGCAACAACGACACGCTGCTGTTCGAGTTGTACGATTGGGTCGGTCCGGGGTGGGTAACGTGGTTTACCCAAGTCGGTGTCACCGGCACGACTTCCGCCGCCGACTTCACCAAAGAGACGAGCCTTGTCGCCAAGTACACCGGCACGGGGGCGAACGTCGGAAAATTGCGCTGTCGCATCACGGGCAGCGGCTTATCCTCCTGCACGCTGAGCACGGATCAACTCATCGTTGGCAAAACCTCGCGCAGCGGGGGCATCACCAACGGCAGCACCGTGACCCTGGCCGCGACCACCAACAACGCCAACTACACGGGCAACAACTGGATTCTGGATTTGGGCGGGCAGGACATCTCCGGCTGCTATTTCTACGGCGCGAAGCAGGTGACGGGCACATCCTCGGCCTCGACGGGCGTCACGTTTGAGAATTGCGACTTTGGCGCGGCGACTGTACCGCCGGGCAAGTTCATCAACTGCGGTTTTGGCCTGGCGTCCGGCACGCTCACCGCGGCCTCGGCGGGTGAGTACATTCTGCGCTCCTGCTATTCGTGTGTACCCGGCTCAGGCACGCCGGTATTCGATTGGGCGACAGGCACAGGCACAATTCGTATCAACGGGCGTGGCTGGCACGGCGGCTCATCGCACACCATCGACGGCGACAATACGATTTCCTGGGAGGTCAACGGCGGTGGTGGGCAGACGTTCGCTGGCGGCGGAACGGTCGAGTTGCGCGGCAACTTCCGGCAGGCAACCTTCACGGGTCATGCCGCGGACAAAACGTCGCAGATCGTCTCCTCTGGCTGCGGGCCAATCGCTATCAATGGTTCGGGCGGCACGGTCAACATCTTTGGGCTGACCGGCACGATTACCGATAACAGCGCCGCCGCAGTAACGATCACCAGCACGCAAGTCGTCAACCTAGCGAACGTCAACGCTGAAGTTGACACGGCTTTGGGCGCTGGAGTGAACATGGTGCAGATTAGCGGTGATACCACGGCGGCGGATCGGCTGGAGGCTCTGCTTGATGCCACGCCCACCGGGGCCGTGGTGGATGAGAATGATCCCGACCCCACAACCCTACTGTTCGAGACGAACCTCACCGAAGCCTCCAACGACCATTACAACGGCGCGTTTGTAGTGTTCTTCTCGGGCGCGTTGCTCGGCCAGTCGCGCAAGATCAGCGACTATGACGGCACGAACAAGATCATCACCGTGGCGACGGCATTCACTGAAGCACCCGGCGCGGGCGATACCTTTATGATTCTCGGCAGGAGCGAATAGCATGGCAAGCAGAGTTTACAATGAGGCGCTGCGGGCGATTGCCGCGGGCGAGATCGACCTGAACGCCGCCGACATCCGGGCGCGGTTGTGCATGACCAACACGACCTGTGACACGGAGAACGACGGCAAAGTCAATCTCTCTGACATCACCACGATTGACGCGTCAGACGCGACCGGCTACGCAGATATTGACATGGACGGCCTCGCGGTCAACAAGGACGATCCGAACGACCGGGCTGAGTTCGACGCCAATGACCTGGTATTCTCCGGCCTGTCGGGAGATGCAACGCGCGACTATCAGGGCGTGCTGCTCTACGTTTACGTGGACGGCACGAATGCCAATGACAAGCTGATCGCGTTCATCGACTTTACGGCGGACGTACCAGCCGCGGCGACGCAAGTCACGGTGCCGTGGAACATAGAGGGCATCCTGCAATTCGCGCAAGCATAGGGTAGCTCATGTCCGTTTGGTGGTGGTACGGCAAGGCGGCGACGGGGACATCAGAGCAAACGGCGGAAGTTGCGCCGGTTGCGGTTGCTGTCACGCCGGTTGCGGTCACGGCGACATTCCAGGCGCTCTACACGGCGGCGGTTGCCCCCGTCGTCATCAACGTCACGGCCATCGCACTGACCGCCACATCTAGCGCAGAGTACACGGCGGCGGTCGCGCCGGTTGTCGTCAGTGTCACGTTCACGCCAGCTACGGCAAGCTATCAAGCTGAGTTGACGGCGGCGGTCGCGCCGGTTGTCGTCAGTGTCACGTTCACGCCAGCTACGGCAAGCTATCAGGCTGAGTTGACGGCGGCGGTCGCGCCGGTGGCGGTCAGTGTCACGGCGGTGGCACAGACTGCGACCTCTGCCGTTGCGTTGTCTGCTACAGTCACGTCGGTCGTGGTGCAAGTCACGTTGCCTAGCGTAACGGCGACCTTCGCCTATGCGGTGACCGCGGCGGTTGCGCCGGTTGTCGTCAACGTGACACCGGGCGCAGTTACGGCGCAAGGCAGCCGGACCGAGACGGCAGCCGTCGCAGCGGTGGCGCTCACGGTCACGCCGGGTTCGGTGACGGCGACTTATCAAGCGCAGCTTACGGCAGGTGTCGCACCGTTGGCGATTGTAGTCACGGCGATTGCGCCTACCGCGATTTATACGTCCGCCTTATCGGCGTCTGTAGTTCCGATAGTTATCTATGTCACGCCCATCTCCGTTTTGGCACGGCTCATTGTCTATCTCATTGTCGGAGATAGTGAAATTAGTGGTATAGTGACAAGTGACAGTGTAGTAAGCCGTTTGGATATTGACGATGTGGCATACACCAATCTGTTTGTAGACGGCGCAAAGTGGGGGCGCTTAGCGATTGCCGATGATTTAGTTTATAACCTAGAGGTGAGTTGATGGCTAACAGCTATGATGTCGGCGATCTGGCGCAGATTACCGCTGAATTTACCAACAGTGTCGGAACTTATCTCGATCCAACTGAGATTTATTGTTCTTACACTGACCCCTCCGGCAATGTGACGACGCTGCATTACGGCGTTGATTTGACCTTGACGCGCAGCGCGGTCGGGCGCTATGTCATTGCCATCAACGTCGATGAGGCAGGCACCTGGTATTATCACTGGTATTCGACCGGCACGGGCCAGGCTTCGGAATCGGATTACTTCACTGCTAAGGCCATTCCGGGCACGCCCGCTGCCCTGGCCGCCTATAGTTTGGAGACGGCCCGGACTGAATTGAAACGTGTTGCGCCCTGGCTGACTGCCGATGTGGCCTTTGCGCCCCTGGAGGGCCTGGCCGATGGCGTCAATCCCATCTTCCATCTGCCTAACACGCCCGCTGATCCTGACTCCGCTCTGTCAATTCATAACCTGACCACGGGCTTGACCGTGGGCGGCTACACCGTGCTGAGCTATGATGCGGGCTCATTACGTTTCAGTTCGGGCAGCATCCCCACCAGCACGTTCTATGCCTCCTACACTGCCCAGGCCATGTCCAATACAAAGTTGTTGGATCTGTGCAAGGCGGGCTTTGATGACATGCAGGGGCGCTGGTCGCGGCCTTATTATCTGGTTGCAAGCTCCGGCGCGACCTATATTTCCAGCAGTCCCACCGCAGTAGTTGATCCGACTTGCGGTACGGGAACTTTCAGCACCTCACGGGTGCAAATTGACTTTTTGTTGGCGTGCTGCGAGTATACCCTCATCAAGGGGTTGATGACCGATCTGGCTCTCAAAAACTTCGCTTATCGCGAAGAACGCCTGGGCGGCCTGATGATTGACCGCTCGCGCAATGCCGGAGCCATGCAGCCTTTGCTGGATTTGGCTGACAAGAAGGCCGAGCAGAAGCTCTATGCGGCGCGCTCCGCCGCCGATGATACGGCCCTCTTTGGTGATTTCATACCGGGGGCACAGTCTGACAGCTACGTGGCCGGTTATGAATGGTGGTCTGATTCGGCCCAAGCTCAAGGGTTATAACCATGCTAAGCGGCGGTCTTCTAAGTGGCTTTGAACGCCTACGCACCAAGACTGACATCGAAAATGTTGGTATGGTGCGACGTATATCCCTACATATCCCAACCTCAACTGAGTGTACGGCGACGGGCTGTGGATGGGATGAGTTTACGCAGGGTGGGCTCAATCCGGCCTGTACGACCTGCAATGGTACGGGTCTTATCACGGTTTGGCATCTGGCCTATACGCGCTGCCGCCTGGCCTGGATTGACCCGGCCCGCATCAACGTCTACAAGGGGATTGTGCCGGGCGAAGTAGGTGATGTGCAGATCCAGGGCTTTCTCTACGACCTTGAACTTTACCGGCGCGTCAAAGATACCGAAGGCGCTTACATCCTGGCTGACGAGCAACGCATCAAGCCGTATGCGGTGACACAGAACCAGGTGGAAGGAAAGACGACCCTTGATGTGCGTTGCAACCTCATCAAAGACTAGGGTGGACATCGGTTTCACGGTGGACCGGGAAGTACGACGCCAAGTAGCGGCCATCTTGACCGTCAATGACACCGTACATGACCGGGACGAACGCGAGCGTCTGCGGCGCATTGTCCTGGACAGTTCAGAGTTGCTGACACGGCGCTTGGTGGACCTGGTGATTGATTTGCGCGAGGCGGCATGATTACCCTGCGCGCCACGCAAGTTCCCAGTTTCAGGGCCGAGATCGCCGCTCTTCAACCTAAAGCGGTATCCTGGGTTACACGCATGGTTGAGATTTCCGTAAGCGCCGTCCAGGAAGGCACACCGCATGACTATGGCAATCTTGTAACCTGGTTGGAGCAAACATCAGGCGTGCAAAATTATGGTATGCGCGTCGTCGGCAGTGTCGGTCCCAAGACCGGCCTGGGCATTGATGAGAAAGTTGCGGGCGCTGGCCATATCAAGAGTTTTGTGGATTGGTACTCCAAGAGGTTTGGCGAAAGACCAGCCTACAAGGGCGCTAAGACTGCTTGGTGGGGCCTGAACGAAGAGCAACGCAAAATCTTACATGATGCGCGCAACCGTGGTCTATTTGGTGGACCTAATTTTCCGCCTAAATACTATGGCGCGATTGAAGCTGGTAAGGTGCCTGGTACGTCTAAGAATGTCGGTTTCATGCGGCGCATTCGCAATCAAGTGACGATAGCTTTCAATGCTACGAGGTTCGGATGAGACTTTCGCGCAAGGCCCGCCTTTCCATCTGGCGCACCCTCAAAGATGCCTTTGAAGATACGACTTTGATGGATGTCGCCTATAATGTCTACACCGAAGAAGATCTACGGACGGGCACGACGCCGGTGCGGCCTTTCATCTACCTGCTGGACTTCGGTGCCAACTTTGAAATGAAGCACTTGCCGTGCATTGTTATCCAGGCCGAGACACATAAGCGTGGCCTGGAAATGGGCAACGGCAATACCTGGTTCTGTGAGTTAGTGCTTCACGTTCTAGGGCGTAACCGTGGCGAACGTGATGACCTGGCCAGCGCCGTCCAGGAAGAGATCGACGCCATTGTGATACGGGACTTCGATTCGGGTGCTGCCCCCGTGGTCCAAACCATGCAGCTTGAACCGCTCAACGCAGAAGGGGATGTCTGGGTTGAACGGATTATCGAATTGCCCCAACGTCTGTTAGCCGAAGGCACGTTGGCCAACTGGGCCAGCCTGGTCGCGAGCTTTTGGATTACCGACGCTACGGCACCGGCGACTCCCTAACTTGTAGGGTGGGAGTTCAGGAGGTAAGAGTATGGCCGTCAATACAGCCTATCGTCACGGTGATTACCCCGTGGCCGTCAACGATGTCTTTGCGATTCGGGTGCAAGACGTGTCCATGGATAAGAACACGCCTGTCACGACCTACAACGAGATGGGCAACTTCGGCTCCGTTGGCTCGCAGCAGGATACCAGCAAGTTCACCGGCTCGTTGCGCTGGTTCCCTATCAACAACCAGGTTGAATGCTTGTTCGCAGGCTATACCACATCTGGTTCAACCGTCAACCTCTCCGCCCTGGTCAACTCCGGTGCGGGCGTGCCAGTCAAGACGCTCAAGACCGAAATCCTGGGCACGAAAGTCACCAGCTTGGAATATTCGTGCCAGGCCAACGGTGAGTTTACCGGCACGGTCAACTTCTCCGGTAATGAGTGGCGGGCAGGTAGCGCCATCTCGGCCACGTCGCCATCCGGCGTCGCCTGTTACAAGTCCAAAGATGTCTCGGTCAGCGTGGGCGGTACGACCGGCGTGCGCGTCTCTGGCGTCTCGTTCCGGGTCAACATCCCGGCCACTGACCTGATCGAACTCAACAATGCGAATCCTGTGGCCACGGTCCAGGATGCGCCCACTGTGACCGCCGAGATCGACTTCTACGAGTCCGATCTGATGGCGGGCAATGTCGAAGCGACCATCGCGGTTCCCAAGGACATCGTGGTGACGGTCGGCGGTGCCAGTGTGCTGCGCTACACCCTCAAGAGCATGATCAGCGGGCCAGGGGTGCAGAACCAGCGCGGCAATGTCGGTGGTTGGGCGACGCGCAAGTATGCCTACCAGTTGGGCGCTTACGACGCCTCCTACGGGTTGATCATCGACACGGCATAAACAGCAGAAAGGATAGGTGCATGATGGCTAAGTATACCCTGGACAATCTGATGCGTGTGACAGGAGAGGAAACCCTGACGGTGCGCGGGCGCAAGGTGAAATACTACTTGCGCACGCTTGGCCACGCCGCGAATGAAGCGCGGCGCAGCCACTCCATGGCCGCGTCGCGCAGGATGCTTGAAATTCTGCGCGACCCGGCCTCAACCGAGTATCAGCAATTCATTACCCCGATCAGCGAGATGAGCGTTGAAAGTCTGCGCACTTCGGCCTTGAGCTTGAAGGGCGGAGACTTCCGGCGTGAAGCCCAGGACGAAGTACATCCCCTGGATGCGCCGGAGCCGGAGCCGAACGCGGGTGTGCGTGAATTGGTTGAGGCGGAAGAGGCCGAAGAAAAAGCGGTCCTGGATGCCGAGGCCGAACGCCTGGTCTTTATTGAGCGTCTTAGGACGCTCTATGTTGAAAAAACTGCTGCGATGACCCAGGAAGAGTTGGTGCAGGAAGTCAATGATCTGCGCATCAATGTCCTGATGGCGCAAGCCTTTGATGAGGCTTATGGCGATGCCACACTCTACTGGAGCGTCTACACTGACAAGGGCTACAAGCAGCATCTCTTTGCGAATGCCGCCGAAGCAGCCGAGGCTGATGAGGATCTGCGCAATCAACTCCTGGCCGCTTATTTTGCCCTGGATGCTTTTTCCATGGATGGGGACGCCCTAAAAAACTAGCCTTGCGCCCCGCGGCGCAGCAATGGGCGGTCATGGTGGAGGCGGGCCAGCGCGTGGGAACCGGCCAGCCGGTGGAAGCCTGGCCCTGGACTTGGCTCTATCTGATTGCCCTGGTCAAGCAAGCCCGCAGTGTGTATGAACGGGCGGCCTATGATAAAGAGCCTAAGAGCGCCGTACCGCCCAAATGGATGTTCTGGGACAATGACGCCCTGGAAGAATGGTTTGAGGAACGGCGTAAGCGCAAGCCGCAAGATGATTCCTAGAGGTTGAGTGATGGCTGACGAAGAGAAGAAATATCTCATTACCGCTGACGCTGAAATCTCCGCGGCTATGACAAAGCTCGGAGAACTTCAGGCCGCCATTGATAAGTTGGGAACAAGCGGTAGTGGCAACGGCGCGCCTGTCGTCAATAATGTCTCTACTCAAGCTCAGACTAATGTCGATGCTATCAATCGCGAAATTGCGGCCTATGAGAATTTGAATCGGGCGCGGCGTGAAAGCCAAGGAGGATTGGCGCGAACATCGAGTGCCATGACGACGCGTGAGTCACTCGTTGAAACCAAGGCGGGCATTACTGGCTATTCTGGCATTGAAAAAGAGGCCGATGAAGTAATGCAACGCATCATAAAAACACGCTATGATAAAGAAAAAGTTGCTCTCAGCCAATCCGTTACTGAAATTCAAAATCTCAAAGCTCAACGTGCTCAAGGAGTGCAATTCACTGACATTTCACGCACCACGGACGCCGCAGGCAAAGTGCAGGAACTTGCAGTTTCTTACAAAGACGTGGCTGGCAAAACTATGGAGTTCAACCGCGTCTTGACCGAGAATGGGGCCAAGGTATCTCAGACTGCTACAAGCTACAAAGTTCTGGATGGTGAAATCCGCGGCACAACCAAGACCACTGAAAACTTTGCCCAAACCGCCGAACAAAGCGCCAATACCCTCGGCCACTTCATGAGCCGTATGCGCTTCATGGCCGAGTGGTTCGCTTTCTACGCCGTGATTCAGCTTGTGCAAAAGGGACTCCAGGATTGGAACCAGGCCCAGATCGCCCTCAGCGACGAGATGGCCAACTTTGAGATTGTCACCCGCGGTTCCAATGCCAGCGCCGAGACCTATCTCAATACCGTCAACGCCATTAGCAAGGCGACAGCCATCAATCCTGCCGAGATCGGGCCGGGCGTCGTGGCCCAGATGCGCGTCTTCAATGCTCCCTCTGATTTGGCTTTACGGGCGGCCCAAGTCCAACGCGTTACGGGCGTCGATAATGCCCAGGTCCAGCGTGAGATCATGGGTCTGCGTTTGCAGTTCCCCGACCGTTCCACGATCAATATCCTGGATGCTTTCAGCGGGGCCCTGAAGCGTTCCAGTTTGAGTGCTGAGGAACTCTTTGGGCTCCTGGAGACCGCAGGCCCTCTCTCGCAACAATTCAATACGGGCCTGGAGCAAATCTTAGGCATGATGGCGGGCCTTTCCACGGTGACGAGCGAGAGTGGCCAGGCTGTCGAACTCTTCATGCGCCAGATGGATCGTCTTTACAGTGATCCCAACACCCGTGGCAAGGTTGAGCAATTCACCGGCAAGCCCGTGGTGGGCACTGATTTGACGACTGGCCAGGAAGTTAGAAGGCCGCTCTATGATGTCATGGCTGACATCTCCAAGCTGGATCAGTCCCAGGTCCAGGAGATTGCCAACACGATCCCAAACGCTCTGGGGCAAAAGACGCGCCAACTCTTCGTTGCCATGGTCAATGGATGGGCCAACGTAGAGGATGCTACCAAGTCGGCTATGGTTTCACAGGGTGAATTTCTCGCCCAGAACGAAACGAAGATGAAGTCTTACGCCGCGGCAATTGATAGCGTCAGCGCGGCATGGCAGCGGCTCTTACGTGGCCTTGGCGATGCAGGCGGTGCTACTGCGGCCATGAGGGAGCTTGCAACCTTTCTGGATAACATCGGAACATCTCTGGGTAGGCTTGGCAATACAGATGTATCTCCCGCTCAAAGAGCCGAAGCCAGCCTAAAAACATCATCAATCTGGGGCTTGCTTTATAGCCTGGCCGAGGATGTCTTACCCTCTGGCGGTGATTGGGGGCCAAGCCCGCGTCGTCAACGCCAAATGCAAGCCGCCGCTGATGAAGATCGTGAGCGTTATCCGCGTGGTTGGAATCGCATGGCCAATGATATGAGCGATCCAACTAAGATCGGCTCGACAGCCTGGCAAAACGCGGTCCAAATTCCCACAGGCGTCATTCCTATTGAAGGCATTACCAAGGAAATGACACAGGCCTATTTGGATTCGCGCGCCAAGATTGTCGATGCCATCCAGACTACGGCCACGACGAGCTATGTCAATCCTCAAGCTACACAGACGGACACAACTCAAATACGCAGAGGTGCGCCTTTCACACCTATTAGTCCCCAAACCACGCAGATAGATATGACTCGGATGCGTGGGGATGCGTTACCTGTATCCGCCGACATCGTTGCACGCGCTTTGAAAATCTATGAAGAGCGCATCAATAAACAGGTAACGGATATGATTCTGGAAAGTCCACTAGACGCGCCTAGAGCACAAGAACCTAAAACGCGCCAGGTTTATCGTAGTCTTATTGAGCAAGATGCGACTGCTAATACTTACTACGATAAGATGGGCGATCCCTATATTACTCTGGTAGGTAACGCCAAGGATCTTGCCGCTGCCTTTGCTCAGGCCACGACTGAGGTAAGTAATTTCCCTAAAAGCGCGGCATCTTCGCTTTTACAACTTTCTCCTGATAAAACTGCGGCAGGACTTTGGGGTGGCAAAGCTCTCGAAGGGGGTATGTCGCGCGCCCCTGCCAATCCCTTTGCGGTGCCTGGCTTTGGCGATACTAATATCATTACGCGGGCTTTGAAAATCTACGAAGAAGGTATCAACAAGCAAGTCACGGATATGATTCTGGCCAGTTCTGTCGCGGCTCGCGTGCAAGATCCCGCAGTGCGTCAAACTTACCGTGCCAAGATTGAAGGCGAAGTAACTACAAACACATACTACGATAAGACAAGCGGCTCCCTCATTACCCTGACAGGCAACGCCGAATCTCTCGGTGTGGCCTTTGCCCAGGCCACGACTGAGGTGGGTAACTTCTACAAAAACATCCAGGAAAATGCCGCGGCCTCACTCTTACGGCTCTCGCCCGATAAGACAGCGCCGGGGCTGTGGGGCGGTAAGACCCCTGAAGATTACAAGGTTCCCAGACAGAGAATTGAAGTGCCTGGCGGCATAGATTATGGATGGATCAAAGATTACGCCAAAGAATTGCAGGATGAATTTGTCTTTGCTCAACGCGGCCTGAATCCTGCCTTGACCGCAGGCAAAACCGATGCTCAGGTTTTGGATCTTGCCGGAATCAAGACCGAAATGGTATCGCTTGTAGATTCGATGGGTGTCCCTGTTGGCCAGGTCAATTCAGCTTTCGCGTTTCTCGCACCGGCCATAAATGCCGCCACAAAAGCACTGGAGGATATGGCTATTCCCGCGCAACGCTTTGAAGTTCCTGAAAGGTATATGGTTCAAAGCAAATTTGGTGCGGGGGAAGGCGCAGATAAGCTCATTTCAAATGAGCTAACCGATTTTGCACGCAAACTGCAAGGCGAATATGTCGCCTCATATAGAAATTTATATCCCGAACAAACCATGGGGAAAACTGATACTCAGGTTTTGGATTTGACCGGCATCAGTAGCCGCTTTACTACGCTTACGGATAACTTTGGCAATGCGCTTGGCACGGTAGATATAGCGTTGGTATTCTTGGCCAATGCCGCCAATAACACCGCTGCCGCCCTTTCTAGTCTCTCTTTTGTTTCACCCCCCGAAGGCGTTTCCCTAGGCGCTTATGGTTCGCTGGCCCAAAGCTATGCCATCAAGGCTCAGAGCACATTAGATCAATATGGTGATCCTAATAAGCCGAGCCCTAAGCGTTCGCAAATCTGGGCCGATGATGAGGGCGGCATCTTCAAGACTACGGTTGCTGTTAGCGACCAGGCTGCCGCAATTGGCCTGGGCGCTGCAAGTAAACAATTATCTATCGTAGCTTCGCAGGGTAAAGAGGCCAACGCCCTCTTGAAACAAATCTCCGAGGGCGTGCGTGATTTTGCCGAGAAACTTCTAACCCCTACTCCTGTTACTAAGGGCGACATGGCCCTGGCTAAGACGGGCGGCTACAAGGATAAGTGGGACGAGCCTGTGCGCAAGATCCAGGATGTCCTGGATCGGCGTGAGGGTGACAACCCAGACCTGGGCCCCTGGAAGGGCTTTGCCGAGGCTATGGGCATTGACCTGAGCAGCAAAGAATCAACCATGGCTACAGGTGAGCAATTCAAATCTGATTTTTACTCTGGTAATAAGCCCGCGGAATTCTATGACCAATACAGCAAGGAAGGTTTTCTGCGCGCGGCCAAGGAAGAACTTGCCGCCCAACAAGGCAAGGAGCGCCTGACTAACCAGGCCATGGGCTGGCTCAAAGAAGATGGCATGGATAAGGATGTCGCCAAGTTTATTGGGCGTAAGATGACGGGCGATATTTCGCCCATCGAAGACATGCTTTACGGCGGCAAAGACCCCAAGAAGGTTGGCAAGGAAATCGAAGATTCGGCCAAGCCCATCGGGGATGGCCTGGTCAAGGGCATCGGCTCCGCCTTTACCTTCGATGCCATGTTCGCCGCCCTGGAAGCAGGCTGGAAGCTCAAGGATGCCGAGGCGCAGAAAAAGATCAGGGGTCTGGGCAACCAGGTAGGAGCCTTGTTGACTTCTGGGGCGGCTACCAGCTTTGGTGATCAATTCCTGGATGCCGTGATTGCGGCGGTTTTGGCGCGACTCGACAAGGAGTATATGTAGGCCCATGGCTAACACGAATTTTCGCATCAAGACCTATAATACTTACGGTATGCCCGGTGAACCACCTTTCGATGCCTGGCCTGTTGGCATTGCGCCGGGCGGTATCGACGCGCCGCCTGTGGTCAACTATCCCCAGGCTGTGGCAGTCTCTTTGAGTGGCAGGCCGACCGGCATCTTTGGCAAGCCCTGGACGGAATTTGGCAGGCCACGCATCAACGCGACTGGCATGGCTTTCTACAATAATTTGTTTGCTTCGACTACAAGTGGTTCGGCGTTGGTCAAGCTCACTCTGCTTGATCCACGCACAGGCAATTGGACCGTTTACAGTGGTGTGGCCTGGCGGCCCACGACTGCACAACGGGTTCTACCCAGTGTGAGTGGGCCTGAATTCACTGACTTTCGCCAGCGCGTAACTGAACTCGTCGCTTTGGATGGGTGGGACTAGCCATCATGACATTGCAACCTGCAACCATTGCCGCCCAGGACGACTTTGATGTCACTTTCAAGGTCTACGCGGGACCGGCCTATAAAGATATAGACCTGGCCGACTATCCCCTTGGCGTCGAAGTCGCGTCTGCGGTACTGGCAACCTGGACTGATGTTACCGAGTATGTCATCTACAATGGTATGCTGACCATTGAACGCGTCAGCAGCACAATTCGCTTCGCGGCCACGCTCAACGGCGTCAACTACAACGCCGATTATTTTGGACCTGGCCAGGCTGTTCTGTGCCTCAATAATATCAAAGTGTCTGGTGTGCAAACCGTTCCCGCCGACACCGGCACAACTTGGGCCACTTTTTTCGTCGGCCATGTCATGGAAGGCAACCACGAAGACGATTACAAGCATGGTGGACGCTGGTCACGGCAACTGGGTGGCCTGGACTCCCTGCTCCAGCGCAGCACGGCACCACGCCTGGCGGCGGGACGCGTCAACTTGCTCAGCAATTCTGCTGTAGAGGCCTCATCTACCCTGGTAACACCAGCCCTGGAGGCTGGAACGGGTGAATTTGCCGGTTCAATTGTGAATGTTGATCCCGAAAATACCATTGACGGCAATATCAATACGCTTTGGATGTCCAATGACGTTCCGCACAGCACGGCGCTCAGTCCGACTTATGGCACAATTCGTAAGTTATTTATTAATCCTATCACAGGCTTTGACCAATCCAGATCGTGGTGGTTTGAATTCAATAGCGGGGCTATTGTAAATCAAATTCGTATTCGCAATAGCGATGGCGTTACATTGGGTATTGACCCTATAGCAAACGGAACTTACATTGTCTGTGCTGATCGGGCCTATTTTGAGGCCTACGTTGGTGAGACCAATGTAGATCGCATTTTTGATGTGCGCGATTTGCCTAGAGGTCCGGGTTATATGACCGAGAATGCCGGTTGGCAATATACGCCAATTGGAGGCGCGCCCTTCTCCCTTTCCGCCACCGAAGGCTGGATACAATTTTGGGATGACTGGGATCAGGATGCCGTTATAGGAGCGGTCGCTTGGGATCAAGTCGGCGCAGTGCCATCTTTTGCGGGTTACTGGGCGCAATGGGAGGGCCCGGCGATCAATGTTTCCGCAGCCACTCCCGGTTATGGTTTATTGCATGATGTCGCCGATGCCGCAAGTGATGCCGCAGAATGGACCCTTAGTAAGTACATTTTTCCGGGAGATTCTAAAGAGCCGGAAAATATCGAATGGCTTCTTTACACCTTGGAATCGCAAAATTCAGCATTGACAAAAAATGCCGTTGCCGGTGATACCAGTATTGAGGTCTCAAGCACGATAGGTCTTTTAGATTCTGGTACAGCAATTTGCGAGGCTGATACTTTCACTTATACAGGACGCACTGGAACGACCTTGACGGGTATTCCAGCAAGTGGCGCTAATGCTATTGGCAATCACTCATTGGGAGCCGGTATTAATCAAGTCATAGATAGCGTCACTCAAACAGGTTGGCCATGTAGTAGCTTGGAATTGCTGCGTCCAGTCAATCCAGATCTTGAATATTTCTTATACGGCAAAGTTTACTTCGCTAAAACCGGACTGGTAAAGCCGCGCACGCCAGATCCAGAAGCCGAGGAGGGTCACGAAGACGATTGGCAGCAAGATTACGACACTCATGCGCCAGCCTTTTCTTGGGTGAACAGCGAACATGATTTTATACGCGACCACGGCTTTCCATTGATGAGCCCAGATGGCGAACCGCGTTGGGTGCAATACATGCTGGTCGTCTTCATTGATATGTCCAACGATAGCAGGGCTCGTATCAATGAAGTGCGTTTGAATTTGGCTCAAACCCAGGTTGATAGTTCAGGCTTGGGCGACATTGACACGCTCAGTTCAAAAGGCCTAGCCCAATACTTGTTAACTTTGGCTGGCGTTACCCTGATCCTCTATGAAGACGTTGAGGGTATGACAGGTCGCGCCAGTCATTTGATCGGTGAACATGCGACAGCAATTATGCCTTACACGCGCATCTTGGATGATTTAGCGCGCATCACGGGCTGTGTCATGTATTGGGGGCAAGCCAGCGTTATCAGTTGGCGGCATGATATGTGGTGGCCGGTGGGCTTTGAAAGTGATCAATTTACGCCAACGGCCATCTTGGACTCCACCAGCCTGCAAGGATCTGTGCAATATGCCGGACGTATCCCTGACGAGGGTGGTGTGCGTATCCATGCTCGGACTCCTAATGGTTTACGTCAATATGACGCCACCTTTCCGCCCAATGTCGATGCCAGTGTGCAGTTGATAGAATTAGACGATTTAGTTGCGACTACAGTCAATGCGGTTATACAGCTTGCCGAGACCATGTATTACAAGAATGGTCTCAATTACAGCCATGGGGCCCAGGAAATCATCTTCAACGTCAAGGGGCCTGGGAATTGGCTTTACCCGGAACAATATGTGCAAATTCCTACTGTAGTTGAAACGGGTAAGACTATTGCTCTGACCGACTATGGCCAGGTTAGCGGCGAAACTCACACCATGACCAGTTGGCTCATTGAAAGCGTCACTTGGGAATGGGGCCTGAATGATAACAATGCACGCACCTGGAAAGTCACGGCCAGGGGGAGGCGCTATTGGCGCTAAAAAGATTCGCCGCTAACCTGGATAACCGTTATGAACTGCGCCGCCAACGCCTGCACGGTACAGTGACGGCTGCGCCCATGACCGATGGCCGCTCAACCGGCCAGGTAACGGCCACGGTCGCGGGTGTCACCGGCGTGCGCGTCAATACTTCAACGGATCTGCGTACACCCCTGGTAGTGGGGGATAACATCCTGGTCGAGGGCGTGGGTACGCCCGCAGCCATGGTCTACAATGTCGTAGGGCGTGCTGGTGGGGCGCGCACGGAAAGTGATGTCTATATCTTCCCCGCGGCTACAGCGGCGGGCGGCACCAGCTATGAGGCTGGTGACATTTTACTCGGCAGCACCCTGGCGGATTGGTCGAATTGGTGGTATCAATTTCTTAATGGGCGTTGGATCATCCGGCAAGGCACCGTCATGCACGGGGCCATCGGCAACCTGGATGACCTCTACGATTACACGAATGTTGAGTACGGCACCGTCTTTGGCGAATACGAAGCCGGGCATGTCTGGATTGCCATGGACCCCACCAATGGCTTTCGCATCATGCTCTACGATAAGCGCACCTTCCAGGCCGCGCCCACGGGCCTAACTTCGTTCGGCGTGGAGGGCGAGACCGAGATTGAAATTGATCCTAACGCTCAAACCATTGCTTTCAAGATCAACGGCACAGTTGTTAGCTATGTAGGTCCATCGGGCTCGTTAGTGGCATATGACCGCCGCTTGACCTCATTCACCCCTGAGTTCCCTGGCGCAGTCCTGGATACGGGAAGCAGCGGGTCCAACATTGGCACCATGACGGGCAAGTACGATGCGGTCAATCGGCTGAACTACTACGACTGGACGACTTCGGAAGGTGTGGCCCAGGACTACGATGTCATCTTGCAGACGCGCCTGCCCAGGGAGTTCTATGAGTTCTATGACCCCGATAGCACTGCTACGCATGTGCATGTGCGCTCACGCATCACGGGCACATCGGGCAGCACCTACGTCGAACTGGTTGAATTCATGGACACCAATGGCCTGAATTGCATCACGCCCATCCAGGCCGCACACTTGAATTGGACCGTCGATGACTATGCACTTAGTGGGGGCTCATTTCTTGCCGGAGAAGCTATTACAATGCGCCTCAAACTAAGAGCGGACGCGGGTAAGCGCGCCCAGTTGAATGAAATTTGGTTTGACTGGATCGCACGGGAGAGTTGAAATGACCATCACGCGCCTTTTTCAATCCGGGGCTGAAAGTAATACCTCTGATAGCGAAGTAGAATTTGACATACAATACAATATTGCCTGCTCAACAGATTATCCCAAAACGGGTACTTATAGTTTTCGCTTTACATCCACTTCCTATCTTTACAGGGTTATACCAGCGACGAGACAAGCCCGTTGCGGTCAGCATGTTTGTATAGCTGTGGCTGCGGCTACAAATACAGGCAATCTCATCTCTTTTCGCGCTAACACAACCAGGCTGGTAGGTATTTCCCCAAAAGACTCAAGCACTTTAAGTCTATTTGTTGGCGATGTTGAATGTGATACCTGCACGCTTCTCACTCCTATGAGTGATAACATCCACATAGGATTAGATGTAAAAATTGACCTAACCTCTGGATGGGCAGTAGTCTATATTGACGGCATTGAAGTGATGCGCTACGAAGGCGACACTGGAAACGCTGATATAAATACATTTAGGTTGGGAAAACTTACAGGCGAAGGTGGCAATGTTCCGAGCTATACTTATATGGATGACATTTTTGTTGATGATACCACTGGCCAAGGTGCCGCTGCTCCCGTTCCTGACCGTCGCTTCTATCCCATTACGCCTAATGGGGCCGGGGCCTATAATCACGGCATCGGCTCGGATGGCAACTCTGTAGACAATCATCTGTTGGTTGACGACCGCCCGCACAACTCCGACACCGACTACGTATATATGGACACGCTGGACCAGAAAGAACTCAACCTGATGACTACGTACACGCCGCCGACCGGCTTTACTTTTGCCGCGCTCATCCCCTTCGTCTACGCCAAAAAGACTGACGCTGAAGTGGATACGCAACTCGCGCCCCTGCTCTACACCACCAGTGGCAGTGATCTCCTGGGGACTGCTCAAGCTCTGCCCACCAGTTACGGCTGGATTTGGGAACGCTTCACCACCAAACCGGGGGGCGGGGCTTGGGATCAGGCCGGGATTAATGATGTGCAAGTGGGTTTCCAGGGTAAGGGGACGTTCTGATGGCAGGCACCGCCCGCGTTACCAGTGTTGGCGCTTATATCGAGCTTGCTCCTGACCCGCAAGTCTGGGCTACATCGGCAGGTGCTTACTTAGAAATCCAGCCCGATCAGCAAGCCTGGGTCACAGCCGCGGGCGCTTACGTCGAAATCCGCCCCATCACCAAAGTTCACGTTACCAGTGTGGGAGCCTATATTGAGCTTGGCCAGGGCGTCACTCCTGACTTACGAATGCGCCACGGCAAGGGCTTTGTAGGCGGCTATCTCCAGCCCTACGGCTCCGAAGTCTAAGAGGATTTTGGACGCAAAAAAGCCGGAGTCACCATTGGCGACTCCGGCCCCATCCTTTCCTTGACTAGCGCACCCAAGCCCGCCAGTCCGGCGTGCTAAACAAAACGCCACGTTGATCTTCACAAGCCTTGACCAGCACGGGCTGTTCTGGCCAAAAAGTGCGATTGGTCTGGAACAGGAAGTATTGACCAAGGCGACAGGTGCCGGAAACCCAACCGACACCCGCATCCTGAACTGTGCAGGGCAGGCTATACCAACGACTGGAGATATTACAGCCGCCCCGATTGCCCGCCAGAGATGCCGCCTCTACACTGACACAGGCAAAGACGGCGTATAAGACAAGCGCGACGGCAAGGGCGAGCATAGCTCGGTTGAGCCACTTGTCAGTTACCATGTATGCCTCCTCTATTCCTCATTCCAGAAAACTGCGGTGCCCAGGCGACGGGCCAGGGCTTCCAACACCTTGCGGGAGAGCGGCGCGTCGTGGGCCAGATTGAACCAGTGCCAGTTCTCGGCCTGGATTTCGCCGGTCGCCGTATCGACCTCGCCCTCCTTGCACTTCAGGGTGCAGACCTCACCGTGCTCACTCACTTCCATGACCCACTCGTAAACGTTGGTGATATTGGCGGGCGGGCCATAGGTCTGCTTGATGAAGGCAATGGCCTCCCCGTGCCGGGGAATGCTGGCGATTTCCTCGGCGGCGGCCTTGATTTGCTCGGTGCGTTCCAGTTCTGGCCACTTCTTGTCCAGGGTCTCCTGCACCAGGGGCGGCACATACTTGACTGCACCGGTCTTGGTATCCCAATCACCAACCGTGCGGGTGAAAGTGTCCATGACATCGGCGTTGGCCGTGAAGACCTCTTCGGCCTCCATGCCCAGGCCACTCACCAGGCGGCGGTGCAGGCCGAGCATCTTCTGAGCCTGGCGCAGGGAGATGGGCGAGTTGCGCCCGGTGGACTTGGCCCGCTGGTAGACTTCCAAGATCCAGCCGGAGAGGTAGTCCTTGAAGGTGTCCAGGCCGGTGCTTTTCCAAAGCTCGGTATCCCGGATGTCCGCCAGGGCTTGCCACATGATGACTTCGGCATCACCCGCTTCCAGAGCGGCGTTGTAGCTGGCCTCTTCCAGTTGTTGCAGGGTAATGGAAAGTGCAGGTTCTTGCACTCCTTCCAGGGTATCCAGGTAGTGCATGTCCATGATGGGCGGGGCATCGGTGCTCATAGAATTACCTCAACAGGCGGGTGTTCTAACCAGCCAGTAAACTTGGTGCGCTTCCAGGGCTTGAACGTCGCCGTCTCTCTGACATTGGGTTCGGGCAACGCCAAACTTTGGTCAACAGTTAACAGTTTACCAACGGGGACGGTCATGGGATTGCCGTTCTTGGAAGTCCACTTGTAGGCCTTCTGGTCCAAGAGGGCATTAGCGACTTCCAAAGCTGCCGCGGTATCCCGCGCCACATACTGCATTACAGTTTCGTACTTGCCCTGTGCCCACAGGGCCGGGGCCAGGTCGCCGTGCATCCCCTCGGTCTTGCCTGCCAACCCCAGGCCCTTCGAGACCGCCTCCAGGCCCACGGCATAGCCTTTCAGGCAGAAGAATTGCAACATCATGTCGATGTGGCCGCGGGCGAGTTGCTTACACTCTTCCCACATGCCCGACTCCTCCGCCAGCACATCGAAGTCGAAGCTGAGGCCGTTCCAGGTTAGAATTTTGCGGCCTTGCTCTTCCTGGGCCCATTGTAGGTAACTAACTAGACAGCGTGCCTCAGCTTGATCCATGGCCCCGCCCAATAGCGTTTTATCAAACATGCCGTGATACCAGAGATCGACCTGCCCCGTCTCGCTGTCCAGGGTGGAGGCCACGCTGATACCAAGAGGGCGTAGGCTGGTCCAGTCGTCGGTGCCGGTTGGGATTTCCTTGACGATTTCGATGTCGAACGAGATGTATCTAGCCATTGGTTTTTTCCTTGTTAGGCGGATATATTCGTAACCAATGAGTGGCATCGCGAATACAAGTATATCCTGAGTCACTCGCAGTCCAATAGATATTTTTACCATCGCCATTGTGGTCAACGCGCAGCATATCCGTGCAGCGACCGTAGCTCTTGCTCCAAATATCCATTGGTTCATCATCCATCGGACAAGTTGTGATTGGTTGCCACAGTTCGTTATCCATAGAATTTCTCTCTTGAAAAAGGGGCGGCCACGTTATAAACGCAGCCGCCCTTCATCATCTAGCCAACTTCGATGTCGTGATCCTTGGCCTCGCCCTTGATACGCATCCACGCATCCATGACCTCATTGGGATCGCTGAGGCCATTGACGAACTTCAGCGGCGGCCCGTACTGCGCCGCCCAGGTCGGGTCATGTTCCATACCGGCGTTCAGGATGTTGAGCACTTCAACCCGGCTCTCAACGTCATCGACGGCGTTTTTCTGACGCTGGCCGTCGATAGCGTGGAAAAACTCGTACTCGGTCAAGTTTTTGAGATGGTCAGGCTCGCCATCGCTAGGCAAAGCATACCATTTCAAGAGATGGCCCTTGCGTCGCCCTGCTACCCATCCCAGAAGCGAGACTGCCTTGACCCAGGCTGTCCAGGCTGTATCACTGACGCGCTCACGCGGTTTGAGATCAAGTACCTTTGCGTCGGCCTCACCAGGGAATTTCGTCGGTGGGAAAGGGCTCATTCTGAGCGGGAGCGCCGCCCCCTCGTTGGCCACCCTGACTCGCCTGACGGCTTTGCTGGCGCTGCGTCTCCGGCTCGCCAAAGGCGTTGCTGACGATGGGGGCCTCGGCCCACTCCTTCACCTTGTCCCAGGACTCCCGGCAGAGCTTGGCCAGCGGCTTGCCGATGTAGTTGGCCGCGCACCACTCGGCTAGGTCATACTCGGCAGGCATCCGCAATTCGGGCGGCGTAATCATCTTGGTGCCCTGACCCCCGGACAACACACGCTTGCCCGATGACGCCACGGGAATCCAGAACGTGTAGGGCGGCAACTGCTTCTTGGCCACCTGGGACTGCGCCCGGACATGCACCTTGGTGAAGAACTCCCCGATCAGGCCATCTAGGTTGCGGCCATTGATGCCTTTCATGGTCAGCATGAAGGGGCCGTACTCGCCAAACTCCTTGACCACACACACGATGCGGGTGCGCCCGCGCACGTTGCCCGCCCCGGCCTCGGCAATGCCGGTGTTGTAATCCGGCCAGAACGTGGTGCGGCCATTCATGTAGGTGAACCAGTCCAGCCGCTTTTTGAGGACGGCGATGTGCAGGCCCTTCCAGCCACAGCCGGGGATCTCCTCGGCAGCATTCTCCGGCTGGATCGTCGTGAGGGGAGCAGTCGCCACCCACCCGTCCGGGAACTGAGCCTGGGGCAGGAAGAAGCCGCCCGTCCCGGCAGGCACCAGGGATTCGGGCACGCCGGGGGTCTTGTGAACCCACTGAAAGAACGGGAAGGCGGGACCGCGCAGGAAATCTTCCGAGCCCTGGGTGGTGTCGAGATCATCATACCAAGTTTCTTGCGTTTGCGGTGTCATGCGAGAACTCCTTGAAGTTGAGAAAGTTTTTGGAATACCAAGATGTCTTCGTGGTTTACGACCAGTTCGGGATGGCCAGCGTCAATGTAGTGCTGGTTGTTGGTGCGCGCAAACAGGCTGCGCGTCGCCCCCATGGCCCGGAAGTGCGCGTAGGGTTGCCAACCCACGGCCCCGGCGTCCGCCGTCACAATCGCGGCGATGTCTACTAGGGTGCTGTTCCTCCTTACATTTTTGGTGACTGTGACCATGAAGCCCTCTTGATAGGTATGCTCATAACTGCGCTGATAGATGAGCTTCATGGCGTCTTGCCAGTCCTGGCCCTTCAGGGAGCCGATCTGGCCCGGTGCCTCGTCATAGCCGGTGATACGCTTGCGTAACTTCTCGTCCACCGGCACGCCCTCGGCGCTTCTCAAATGGTTGAGGCCCTTGGCATAAGGCCCCTCATCTCCGGCCTTCACTGCGGCTTCATAGGTGGGCGAGAAAACTACCGCATCCATGAAAGGCCAGTGCTTGGGCCAGGACTCCCTGGCGTCGCCCAGGTGCATTTGCCAGGTATGCAACTTGTAGGGCATGGCATCCTGGAGCCGCTGCTGATAGATGCCAAACCGCGCCGCATAGAGTGGCACCGGCTCCACGGCATAGACTGGGCAGCCGCCGCGGCGAAAGATCAGAGCCTCGGTGCCATCGCCTGCCATGGGATTGCCGATGTTGTTGCCGCGGTCCCACAGCCGCATCTCCAGACCCTTCTCAAAGATGACCTGGGCCAGGCCGATGTCCATCTTGGCCGGATGCACCGGGTAGGCATCCAGCTTGGGCATCAAAGCCTTGCGCTCGGCGCGGGAGTAGACGCCATACCAGTCGTCAGTCAACATGAGGACTTCTCCGGCGCAGGTTGATGTCGTGCAGGGCGGCGATGCGCCGGATGGCACTTTCAGATATTCTGAGCTCGTAGGCGATGTCAGACACCTTGTAAGTGCCCGCCATCTCCCCGATTTTGGTCAACTCCTCGAACGAGACATCAGTCGGAGTACGCCGTGCTGGTTTCAGCTTCCCCATCCTCACCAGGCGTGCTGAATAAGCGCGCAATTGGGGCATCGTCAGTTCGGGCCGATACACGCGCGCCCCTTCTAGGATGGCGTGGGTTGACTTGCGTCCCCATTGCTGCTGGATTAATGCCATGATCTCCAGGCTGCCCGGCTTGGGCGGCATCCCCTTCTTCCTGGGCAATGTTGAATTCAGTGACGGTTCGCTCATATTCCTCCAGAATTTGCGGGTCAGTGATAGTGGTGGTGAGCCAGCGCGCCGTCTTGCGCCAGAAAATCATTTGGTCGGTCACGAGACGGCGCTGCTTGGCTTCAAACATAACATCGGATTCTCTAAGGCGCTTGAGTGCATCAAGCTCGGCCTGGACACCCTTGGTGGCCACGGCCTAGCGCACCTGCACCAATTCCGCCTCGCGCTCCGCGGTCTGCATGGCACGGGCGAAGAGACTATCCGGCGCACACAGGATCGCGCCAGCATTGACTTCGAGCGCCACCTGGGCTTGCACATCCTGGGTGTCACGGGCCGTAGCGGTGATGGCGTTGACCAGCGAGAGCACACTGGCCTCGCCCTCATGGTTCATGCGTATCCCATCGCTCACATCCTTGCTCCAGCCGTACTCTTTGGCCAGGCCGGTGATGACTTCGCTGATCGCATTGAGGGGCCGCCGATGCGCCTTCCAGATGTTCTCGAAATAGTTGGCCCCGGACTTCAACGACTGGCCGATGGCCTCGCCCATCAAGGTCAACATGCGCTCTTTGGACCCCCGGTGCGTGAGGCGTAGGGCGATGAAATCCTGCTCGGCGTCGGCCTTCATGAGGTTCTGCGTGGCGATGATGATGCTGTTGGTACAACGGTTGCGCCAGATCAAGGGCCAGACCCGTGCCGACTCATCCCCCACTTCCGAATGACTGATGAGACAGCCCAGGCCATAGCCGGAGTTGTCCGGGCCGTCCAGGTCGTTTTTCCAGACGACCCAGGTATCCAGGCGGTCGGGCGTCAGGTTCTTGCGTGTCACCTGAATGTCGGTCAGGGCGGCGTTGGCCTCGATGGCGTCACGCAGCATTTGCAAGACGGCGGTGTTCGGCATGATCGGGTAGTTGGCGTCCAGGATGGCCCGGCAACTGGGCGACTTGTTGGGGTCCTCAAAGCAGCGCACCAGCCACTTGCGGCCATTCGACTCTTCCAGGCGCAGGTGGGCGTTCAGGATGGCCGCCCGTGTCACAGCGTCCCAGTTTTCCAGGTAATCCTTGGGAAGCGCCTTCGTCGTGCCTTTGCCAAAGTGGATCGGGCCCCACTTCTGGCGGAACTGGTCCATGGCCTGGTCGGTGACGGTGTAGGAAGTAGCCTCACCGAGCAAGCTCGGCGGCACCACTAAATTGCAAGTGTTGTCGAATGACAACGTGCGGGGAGCCACGCCGCCGTGGTCCACTTTGAACTCGTCATAATAGGCGGATTGGGCGACCAGGGCGGCTACGTCCGCAATGGCCGTGGGGGTGGTGGGTTGGTTCATGCAAGATCCTCTCCTGGGTTGGCCATGTAGGCCAAGATGGTGGGTGTGGATGCCAGGGCGATGAATTTCCACTCGCCACTGGTATTACAGGTTTGTAAGATTGCTGCCGCTTGGGGCTGAAGCTGCGGATCAGCCTTGACGCGGGCCTCGGCCTTGGCTCGCCAATTCTGGCGGGGTTTGCGATTTACCATAATCCTCCCTTTCATTGGTGATCAAAGCTGGCGAATATTCAGGATCGTAAATAGTTCCGGCACATATTCGCCATTCTTTTCGCTTACGCGCCGCAGCACACGCTTCATAGCAACCAATGATTTCGTGCGTAACTGCATCGCGTTGCTGCTGATACGGACATCCTATCATGTTCAATCCTCTCCTTACATAACCACCGGACCTTATTATACACGATCTGGCTGGAATGTCAAATCAAGTCCGGCGCTTCGCGTTCTACTTGGCAATGGGGTAAAAGCTGAACCCACGTCGATTCTCATCCCCGGCCACGGCACAGGCCACTTCCTCACCCTCATGGCCCACTTCGGGATTCTTCTCGACGCGGATCAGGGTGGCCCCGGTCGCCTGCCCATTCAAATCGCGCTCGCGCCACATGGTCAGGAATTGCGAGGCGTACTGACTGGGCCGCACCGAGCCATAGGTGTCGTTCATCGAGGGCCGACTGGTATCCCCGGACGACGACTTAGGGGGTTGACCACTCACCACAATGGGGATGCCATCAGTGTGTTGGAGCCGACAGGAAGCCGCCCCATTCTTCAGGGTGGCCAGGCGATCACCGATGGCCTCTGACATGCCGCTGGTACTGCGATAGTCGTCCTGGATCAGGTCCAGGTAATCAACCCAAACCTGATCACAAAGTCCCTGTTCCCAAAGGGCGGTGAAGTCATCGACAATCTGACGTGCCGACCAGCCGTGGGCCGGGATGAATGTAACCTGCCCCATCCAGAGCTCCAGGTTCTTGAGCGTGTGGATGTAGGTTGGGTTGGATTCGGCTATGCCCTTGCGTAACATTTCTTCCGTGATGAGCGGCAAGGGCCGCCGCGTCTTTTTCACGATGAAGCTGGACCAATCCACCGACTCCATGATGAGGAGCCGGTTGGCCAGGCGCGTTGCGGAGAGTTCGTTGTAATAGAAAGCCGGGCGATGGCCGCGCTTGGCGTTGGCCCGGATGCCTTGCAATTCCAGGCTGGTTTTGCCCGTCGAAGTGGGGGCCAGGATGAACCTTAGATCACCGCCCGCCAGCGGCCCTAGCAAGATGTCCAGGGGCTTGAGGCCAGAGATCAACGAGTTATCCTGGGCGATGTTGGCATCTTCAGCGAAGAGCCGCTTTTGCTTGGCTTTCAGTCCATCCAGGAGATCGGTGCCGGAATCCCGCAGCACCAGGGATTTGCCCTGACCCCGGAAGACCCCGGCCAGAATGTCATTGACCCGCGCCTGGAGGAGTGCAGGTTCTTGCACTTCCGCGGCGGCCTGGGCAATGGTCGAACAAGCGGCGATGGTGTCACGGGCTACGGCGTAGCGCGCCACGATACGGGCATAGTGTTCGGCATGGACCGAACTGGGCGCGGCGTCCAACAGACCAGCAATGGTTGCCGCGCCCCCGGCATCTTCGGTGCGGCCCATACCATTCAATTTGTCCAGGATGGTTACAGGGTCAATGTAGGCCCCTTCCTGGGCCAAACTAACAATGGCCCGATAGAGCCAGCGGAAGCGTTCCGTGTAGAACGGCGCACCTTCCGGCCCCAGGATGGGACGCACCACGGGCAGCATGTCAGGACTGATGAGCAGGGAGCCGATGGCGGCCTCTTCGGCCTCCGTGTTGACCAGGGCGGTTGAGAAATCAGTCATTGAATTTTACCTCAATGTCACTCTCAACTTCATTGCCCCACACATCCCATCCTGAGCGAGGCTGGCGCGCAAACATTTCAAGCCTGGGACTACCAAACACATCAATCATGTCAAAGAATGTATCTGGCTTAGCTGAGTGTCGCAAGGATTTTCCCTCGAAGATTGTGGGTATTGCTGGCCTACGCGGATACATTTCAATGCGACCCCGATAGCCGAACAAGCAAAACTCAGTGCGGTGGTGAAAACCGAATAAGCACATACCGTTGTGCTTATCCCAAGTTAGACATCTTTGATATTTGAATCCCCAAGCATCCATAACATCAAAGGCGTTTCTTAGAAAGGCGTGTGTGGTCCATAGAAAAAGCACAGAATCCTTTGCAGCCAAAGACAATACATCTAAGTTGGCAATGGCCGCGACGGACATAGTTTGATAGTCAAGATTCGGCTTTTGATTTGGCCTAACGCGGCGTACGATCTTTTTTACTGGCCATGGAGGATCAACGACGATAACTCTATAAGTATTCATCGAATAATCCTTTGCCGCTGCGCCGATAAGCGTTGATCCTCTTCCCAGTCGGCCAAGGACGCCGCAGGTATCACGTCGCGTGACGCGGTTGGCGCAATGAACGCAGCCATTCTGGCCGCGTGAATCTTGGCCAGGTTGGTTTGCAGGATGCCCACAGTCAGGATCGCGTTGGGCTCCTTGCGGGCGAACCAGGACGTGGCAAACCACTGCGGCGCAAAAGCGATGTCGTCGGGGCCATACTGTTGCGAGGCCAGGATCGCCTTGGCCAGTTTGAGGATGCGGCCCCTGGCTGGCGCGAACGTGAGATCCTCCTGGCACACGTCCGCGATTTGTTGGGCCAGGGCGTAGGTGGGGTTGGTTGGCATGGGTACTCCTTTACTTTAGCAAGGCTAGGGCTAGATAGATCACCAGCCCGCCCACGAATACAAAAGCCATGACCATGGCGGTGACTGACATGAGCGCCCATTCAGGTCCTCCCGCGTCGTACAGTGGGGGCCATTCGGGGTCCAGGAATTCCCACCAGCGCACGGGCCTGTCATCGCCATCTTCTCTCTGGAAGAGCTTCATAGTTACCTCAACTTGCGGAAATCTAGTTACACAATTCACAAACGGGGCTTTCTGGTTGGTCCGCTTAGGTGGGGGCTACCGCCCCCACACCCCCTTTCTGTAAGAGAATCGAGCGTGTTCCCTTTTACGAAGTAAAAGGGAACCTTGGAGCACCTTAGACTTGGAGTACCTTAGGGTGCGTCCTGGCGCACTCCCCCCAGTGCGTCCTGACGCACTCCCCCCCTCCATTCGTTCTGAGGGGTTAGCTCATAGAGATTGGATGTTTGGCCACCATTTGATTTTACTTGCACAACTTTCAGCAGCATTCCGTTTTCGATTAGTTCTTGAACTGCCGACATGGCGAGTTTGCGCCTCCAACCCGGTGCAATTTCATCCGGGCTAAAGCAGGTATCTCCGATGCTTTGGTAGGATGGAAAAGCTGTGTTGTCCCTACCTGCCCGCCTGGCCAGGTGACAATAGACTCTAAAGGCTCTCGTTGTCAGGCCCATATCATCTACCGTGCTGTGAATGAAGACCAGGCTAGTCTCACGTCGATCACGAAGAGTGTCCATGGATACTCCTAAACAGAAAGCGCTCACTTGGCGTAGCATCAGCAATCCAGGAGGCTTTGGCAAGCCTTGCACGAACTGATGATACGCCAAGTGGGCGCTTTCGGTTGAAAACGCTTATGCCACCTGGATTCTTGTGCATCTGTGCTGTAATCTCGCCTCGGCTGCCACCCCGAAGGTCATTGACCAGCACAACCTAAGCATAGCGTAAAATGACGAGCTTGTCAAGGGCTAGATTTCCCCGCCTGATCGTCGTAGATGGCATCTACGTTTAGTCGTTGCCGACCGTGGTTGTAAAGACTGCAAAACAGTCACCCGCGTCACGGGTCAGGCAGGGATTACGAATCTAGCGCGTCGATGCGTCGAGCAATTTCAAGACGAGCCAGATGCCGGTGCAGACCAGGGCTATGAAGATTGCGTGCATCAGACTTTCTTCTCGCGTAGCGGTGACTTGCCACTCATGAGGCCGAAGATCCAGCGCCCCGGCCACTGACTCGGTTTTAGGCCCAGGGCATACATGACAGTCAGCGCGCCCATAAGGAAGTCGGCGTCACTCATCTTGGAGCCTTGTTCGGCCAGGCGGGTGCGGCCACGCTCCTCAACGACCTGGATGAGGTATTGGTAAGTGGCTTCGTCCCAGGTGAGGGCGGGCGGTGTGTGGGTTGGATCGAGCTTCCAGTAGATAGCGGCCATTTGAACTTCGGCAGGCTCGCCAGTTTTGTAGCAGTCTTGGCAGATGGGCGCGCCGTCATAGGAGCCGCCTGCAACATCGGCACCGCAGAGTAGACAGAGGGTAGGGGCCATTTCAAATCTCCTTCAAGGCGAAGTGATACAGGGGCACGAACTTTCCTGGAATATCAACCATTTCCAGGACTTTTGCATTTCTTGAGCCGTAGGCGATGAGCACAGAGGGCGCTCCGCCATTGTTTGGCGCGCATGTGCCGTCCGGGTAATAGAAAGAGATTCGCCCCCGAATGAAGCGCAGGGCGTCGGCGCGCTCCCAGACTTGGCTGAAGAACATATCAGTTTCAGTCCTGGCAAAAATCAAGGCGATGCCATCGCCGTGATCGGCCAAGCGTTGCAGCCATTTCTTGGCAACGAGTCCGTAAGGCGGATTGAGCCAGACGCGACCTTGCCACTCCTGAATTAGGCCGTTATCGTTGACAGTGTAAGACCTGGCAGCGGTTGGCCAGGGTTGGGTCAGGCTGGCGCAAGGATCAAGATCGAATGGTCCCAACTTTGCCAGGATGTCGGGCGGTGTAATCCAGTCGCTTGTGATCATGTTGGTGCTTTGGTGTCCACCCATGCCGTCATTCATCTTAGAGTCCTTTCACCAGTACGGTGTTCCGGTAGGCGTGCAGCCGCTTCTTGTCCTCGGCCAGCCGGGACTGGTTGGCGAAGCGGTCGGCGGCAAGCTGCCTGAGTTCCCATCCATCCCACTCCGGGGGCACTTTGCCGGTGTCGATGTCGTGCTGGATCGAATCACCGACGCTGGCCAGCAGTTCAGTGATGATGCGTTTTTGGTTGGCGGTATCCATGTTTTTCTCCTGGGTGATAGGTTTGAGTCGGTAGCCACGCACCCGCGCAGACAAAGCCACTTCTTCAATGGCGTCGGCCTTGATAGCTGCCAGCATGAACTTGCGCGCCGAATGCGTAGTCATGTCCAGGTGCAGGGCCATGTCTACCGTGTCGGGTGGGCGGTTGTGCAGCCGGGTAAAGTCGCCCACGATGCGCTGGATCTGGGCGATGCGTTCAGGATAGGGGCTGAGGTCATTCATGGGTAAAGCGCCCCTCCAGGTCGTCCTTGATGACCAGTAGCTTTTGGATTTCGGCGTGATGGATGTCGATGACCTTGTAGTGCTCGGCGATCTCTTCTTGGGCTCTGCTGGCCAGCCAGGCCAGGGCTTCCGGGAGTGTGGCGCAGATGGCAATGCCTTTCTTGGCCTTCATGCGGTTGGCGTCGCGCAGATACATGGTGCCAATCAGCGCGGTGTCACTGTCATTGGTAACGCTGAAGAAGTGTTCGGTCTCCTTGATGACGTTGGCCTGGGCCAACGCGGGGTGAGACCATTTCCATTCGGCGATGTATTTCATGGGCATGGGGTATCTTTCTCCTTGGCTGGCCAATCAAGGCTCAAGAGCCAGCGATAGACCACTTCGCGCAGTAAGGCCTTGGAGCCATTCTCGAATATTGGCAGGCCGTATTCGGTTCCGCCTGCGGCGACGGCTGTTTTGTGCAGTTCGTCCAACAGATTGTTGATAGGGGTCGGATTGGCTATGAGTTGGCCTAATTGAACAAAGATCATGGTGTCTCCTGGAATGGTTGGCGCTCCTCGATCATGCGTTTGAGAAGCGCGGTCGGATAGTCGCTCAAGGTGCGCGGCGCAGGGGCGGGGCGCTTGCGCGTGACGTACTCGGTGGGGCCGAGGGTGACAACGGCAGCGACGGGCTGGCCGTGGCAATCAGCAACAGTATGCGCGCCGCCACAGGATGGGCAGGCAGATACGATGTGCGGTGAAAGAGTGGGCAGACCTAGACGTTGGCGCAGATCGTCTTCGCTCGTCATGGTCAGTGCTCCTGGCTTGCGCCGGATCACGTCCGAGAGTGTCGCAATTGAGAATCTCAGCTCTCCTAATTCACGCGCCAGCACTCGGAATGTTTGATCACCTTTTCGTTTTGCGAGTGCTAACGCGGTAGACTCGTCCGTTATATGGATCACCCTGGTTCGTCTCATATCTACCCCCTGTAGATTCGTGCTACAAGGCATTGTAAATCTTGACTAGCTTCGCTGTTCAAAGTCCTCATAGGCTTGCAGCAACTCGCTCAGCTTGAGGTTCAGCATCCTGGCAAAGGCCCAGATATTGCTCAGGGTCCACTCGCGCTCGCCGTTCTCCAGCCGGTGTATGCTGGAGCGGTGTTCGTAGCCCAAAGCTGTCGCGCACTCGGCCTGGGTGAAGTGATGCGCCTCGCGGGTTTGCCGGATGAACTCACCGAAGGTGGCTTTCATGGCTTATCCTCTGCGCAAAGCTCCTGGCTCCATTCCAGGGGTACGATGATGGCGCGTGCGGTATGGCTGTGCCAGTCCTTTTCGATAGGGCAGTATTCGCGCATCTGGCGCAGTCCAATTCCCTCGGCCTCTTCGATTGAATGCGCTTTGACTCCGAAGGGATAGGCATTGAAATCTTTTCCTCTTACCGCAGTTCCGACAACGGCATAGATGTGCAAGGATGCGTTCATAGTTGCTCCGGTGAAAGTGCAGACTCCTGCACTTTTTTATCAGCTTCTTCGGCGTCCTTTACCAGGGCGGCAAGGGCGTTGGCCGTCGCTTCCCCGATAGCATAAGAGGTCTGGGACAGGACGCGCCAGGTTCCCCTGGTTTCAATGGTGGCCTCGCCCTTGTGACGCCAATCTTCATCATCGTAAATCTGGATACTGACAACGCTTCTCATTGGAAGAGTACCTTCAACACTTCGCCTTGCTTGTAACTGCTGGCGAGATTTTCGATAGCCTTCTTGGTCATGGCGTTACCAACCGCTTCGCCAACCTTATAGCAGGAAGAGATGATCTCATCCAGGATGGCGCTCTTGTGCAAGACAAGCGCCGATGTGAGTTCTGGCTCGACCTCGGCCTTGTAGTATTTCTGAACGGTGTCTTTGATCAGGCCTTCTAAGGCGGCATCAACGAGATACTTCATGCGCACTTCGGTGCTGCGCACAATCTCCTCAACCAGGCGTTCCTTGGAGGCGGCCATGATTTCGGTAATGTTGATGTCCAGGCGTTGTTCGGGAGGCGTGTTGCGCCCGGCCAGGATGCCCTCGACGGTCAGTTCGTTGTTATTAGGCATGGGTGTTCTCCTCTGCGGGTATGGGCTGGTAGAACTTGGTCAGGTCGCTGGCAATTGCCACTCTTTGCGTCTCCACTTCGGTCTTGGTGACGAAATCCAGGTCAGTCGCTTCAGCGACCTTCTCAAAGGCCTTGGTGTCCAGGGCCAGGGCGATGCCGGTCTCACGGGCCCAGGCCAGGGCGGTTTTGTCATTATAGGTCAGGATAGTTTTATTGCCGGTGCCAATGCTGATACCGGGCGCGGGATGCTTATCTTTGGACTCGGCGTAGGCGGCCAGGGCCAGGGTGCGGGCATCCCTATCAAGCTCTTCGACAAAGGCGGCGTGGGCCTTGGCTAAGTTGATGAGGTTGATGTGTTCACGCTCAAACTTAGCCTTAGCTTCGGCCAGGGTCGCCTTGGTTTTCTCGGCAAGATCACGAGCGTAGGTCAGGGCGGCCAGGGTTTCTGTAAGTTCAGTCATGTGAATCTCCTTGGGTGGGCGGGAAGATGTCGGCCAGCCACAGCACAAGCTGGCGGTGATTCTCGATTTGACGATGGCAGCGCAGGCCTTCCAGATAACGCGTCGGTTGATGTTCGACGTAGGCAATGCCGACGCCACGATTGTCCAGGAAGGCGCTGAAATCGCCTGCCCGTACCGTGATATAGCTGGCATCGGCGTCGGTATCTTTGGCTCTGGCCAGGGCCGGGTCCAGACCCAGGTCGCGCCAATCCTCAATAGCAAGGGCGCTGGCCATCTCTTTACGCAGCCAGGCGATGCGCCTCTCACGCCAGGCGGGGCCGCCGATTTCACGGGCGTCGTTATCCAGGGCGCGGCCCTCTTCAAGTAGACGTTGTAGGTTCATTTCCGCTCCTTGCCGAATGGCGCACATAGATCACGAATGAAGTAGTCCTTGCAGACATAGCCAAGCACTTCCAATTCAAGCGTGTCCATGTTCAACCCTACAACGCGAAAGCCATAGAGTTGATAGTTCACAACGAGGGAATTGGCGGCGAATAGCCAAGCCTCTTGCTCGGAGGGACACTCTCCTATCACGGTCCAAAGGTCTACCGCCGTGAGTTGCTTGGCTGATTCGCTATTTTTCATTGCGGCTTGCACGAAGAATTTAAGCATTCTCTCCCTCCAGGGGGCGGTGCCAGACCGCCTGCATGTGGTGTTCACTCGGCGTGAACTTGGCCAGTTGGGCGTTGAGTTCGACAAAGGAATTGAAGCGCGTCGAAAGGCAGAGCGCCAAACAGCGTTTGCACTTGCCCTCCAAGCGCCAGGCTGGTTCTTCACCGACGAGTCGCATCAGCACACCGTAGTCGGTGCCGATGCGGCGGCTCATGTGGTCCAGGATGGCGGGGTGACACTCCCCGAAGGCGGCGACAACTTCGGCCAGCAGGTGTTCATCGACGGCGGCAATTGAGGTCAAGTGTTACTCCTTCATCAAGGATATTGAGCGCGTCGCAAATCATTTGCGCGTCTTCTTGGCGACAGACGCAGATTAGCCTTTCAGTAGTCTTTTCAATTATTCCAACGTCCCAAACGTCAGAACTCAAAGGTACGTTTCCTGGGTCAATATTGTATTTGCAATTTGCCACTTTAATTCTCCTTCCTACCTTTGCCATAGAAGGCGCTGATAATCTCACCGGCGCGTAACCGGGTCAACCCAAGCTCGTTGGCGGCCTGGGCATTGTTGTCGATGGCGGCTCCGGCATCAGCCAGCTTGGTTGCCAGCTTATCCAAGCGCCACCAGTCCTCCAACGTGTCGGGCGCATAGAGCATAAACGACAGGAGGCGTTCCTTGGTCTGGCGTGGCCCCCCGATACGGCCTAGCGCCTGGATCAACTCCGTGGCGTTCCAGGCTGTGAAGCCCAGGCCCACGATGATATTGGCCGGGCTCAGATCCAACGCTTTGTAGCCTTTGGATGTGGCTACTACCATGCGATGTTCAGGATTGCGGAAGCGCCTCTCAACCTCTTGACTGGACAACCCCCCGGTGCCACTGAGGAGGAGCGGATTGAGATCCCGGAAGCGGGGATCATCGGCAATAAACTTGGCCAGGTGAGCGTAGGCCGTGAAAACGATCAGCTTATCGTCGCCCAACTGGTTCGCCACGAAATCGGCCAGCCAGTCCGCCTTGGGCGACCCGGCAGGGATCGGTATCCCCTCCAGGTCAGCCAGGCGGGCATCTTCACCAGCTTTGTGCTGGATGGACCACTCCAACTGGCGCAGGTCGGCCAGCGCCTCAAACCCATACGTAAAGAGTGTCATGAATTCAATCGGCATCATGATGCGTTCCTCACTGCCGTCCGCCTTGGGTTTGAGGGCGGGCAGCACCACGTATTCGATTAACGCCTCGTAGATGTTGCGCTGGTCGGTGGACATGGGCACGGGCACCCATTCCGGCGTTGCCAGGACGGGTGCATTAGGCCAGGCCTCGCGTGTCGTGATGCGGTGCATGGCGGCGACTTTCTTGAGCCGGTTGTGCAGGCAAGGGCAATCCTTTTCATCGTGGTGCAGGCAGGTGGGCTGCGCCCGGTCATTCGGGGCGTGCATCAGGTAGTGCCCCAGACGCTTGTAACTTGAACCAGGATCGGGGCGTGTGTAAGTGGCGGTGAACCACTCCTGCGAGCCCCAGGCCCAGGCCGGGGAGCGCAGGGTTGGATAGAGACTGCCGTCTTTGCGGCGTTGCATGTGCGTGGCATACCCGTTCAAAGTTGCCAGCATGGGCCAGAGCATCGTCACCCGATTGGTTTGCGGTGTTCCGCTCAAGCCCAGACGCACCGCAATGCCCGGCGCGCCACCGCGCCAGTAGCCCATCAGCATGTGGATGGCTTTGGACTTGGCGACGCTGGTGTTGGCTAGATTGTGGCATTCATCGAAGACGCCGATGCTGAAGCCGCCGACCGTGTTGAACTCGGCCCAGTGCTTGGCGAGTCCTGTATAGGACACGGAAAGCGCACGAGCCTGGCCGACCTGGAGCGCGGCGGCGGCGGGGGCAAAGTCCTTGCCGCCCTCCACTGTCCTGATCCAGGCGGCGTCAACTTCGGGATACCACGTTTTCAGTTCACGCTCCCAAACATGCCTGCCCGCCGCTTCCGACACAATCAGGAATGGCTTGTTGAGAGCGTGGAGCAGATTGGGGTGCAAGGTGTTGCCCTCGGCGGTGCGCAGTTCGGTGTTGACCCAGGTGTGCCATTTGAGCATGATGGTGAGGGCCAGCAGGGTCTTGCCGGAGCGCACGGCCCAGGAGTCCAGGATGCCGGTGAGCGCCCACATTTCGTGGGTTTTCTGCACCCATTCTTTACGGGTCTGTTCACTGGCGTTCGGGCCAGGCTCGGCTAAGTATTGTTTGTTGATGGTGCGGAGGCGGCCCGTCATTTCCGCGTAGAAACGGGCGCTGCCTTCGACTTGATGGGGAGCCAGGATCGGTGTCATGGTTTTCTCGCGCGCAGATTCAGGCGCGTATATCTCGTTTCAATTCCTTGCGGATTTCCTATTTTGGGAAATAGGAGTAAGTCTTGCAATGGCCAACTTTGACCTAGAATTTGCGACATCTTGCCGTGATAGATAATATCAACTGCTTCTGGCAGATAGCTATCATCAATTGGCGTGAACGCAAAAGTAACACGGCGGCCATCTGACAAGCGCACCGATATGGTAAAGTTGGTGTCCGGCGCTTCTACGCAGAGGTGGGGACAAAGGTTGTAGGCTGCAAAGCCATTCCCAGTAGCGATCTCTCTTGATACCGCGGATTCCTCGGTGATAATCTGATCGGATTCGGTACTGTGGCAAATCATGCGCTCGCTTTCATCCGTCCCTGTTATAGTGAAACCGCAGACGGGGCATAGGGCGAGGTCTAACAGGTATTTGGTATTGCAGTGTGGACATTCATAGCGTTTCATGGTCTCTCCATACATAACGTGTATGTGTTGCCATTCTAGCACAAAGTTGCCGCGCCGTCAAATCGACACAACAAGGTAATTGTATCGACGCGACAGCGCGGCGCGGGGCGCAGAGGGATTCACTGGACAGGCATGGGCGAGCGCGGCCACAGGCTAATAAGAAAACTGGTTGGCTTGTGGCGTGGCCAGGCCGCTATCCAGGGGCAGACCGAGGGCGGCGTTCATTTCGGCGTGTTCAGAGAGTGTCCCGGACCAGCGGCAGATCCAGCTATCACCGGGGCGGGTGGCGTGAAAGGTGCAGAGCTTGACTTTGACGCCATAATCCAGGAAGAAGGCCACATTATAATCATAAATGGTTTGGCTGTAGCAAGCGCAAGGCTTGAAGTTGGCGATGCGTTCCTGAAAGAGCGCCGTCTTAGCCTGGCGCAGGCGGACGATTTCGGCAACGGAAACTTCGGGCGACCAGCCATCGAGCTCGGTGCCGGTGAAGTTTTGGAAGTTGCCGCGGACGCGATTGCACATTTGATACTTCATAGTTGCTCCTCTTTGTGTGTTGTGTTCAACCGGCGAGAATTGAGCGCCGACCACTGCCGCTAAGCTCGCGCTTAGCGGCGATTCGTCGGAGTTCAAGTGCTAGGCGTGATAGCCCATGAGCTTGTAGTGGTCAAACCAGTCCTTGTCACAGGCGTTGCAGTGGATTTCCATTTCATATGCGGTGCCGTCAGAATCACTATCACCGGCTATGATTTGGTTGCTGCGGCAGTAAGGACAAAGGCTGCCGCCTTCAGCAACGTATTCCGCATCGGTCATTGGATCGCCATGCAGACAGGCGGCGTGGACGAAATCGTTGTGGGCGTCCGAGAAGGCCCATGCGTCGTCATTCTTGATGCGCTGCTCACAAATGGCGCATTCGGGGTCGTTGTCGAAGTCCAGGATTAGTACGGCAACTTCAACGTCGCTTTTTTCCTCGTCATTGTAAGCGACGCCGCCCTGGACGGTGATGAAGACGCGTTTGGCGGGGGTGTTCATTTGGCGTTCTCCTTGCATGTTGGTTAGGGCGGTCTGCGCCAAATCAATCGCCTCCATGATGCCGAGGCCGCCCTCTTCATTCGGGGCAGCATCGGGATTCCATTGGGCGATGACGCCCAGGGCGTAGGCGGGCGTGATCAGTTTGAGGTCGTTGGGCTCGCTCATTCCAGCATTCCTTTCAGTTCCTCATAGACCGCCAGGCGGGTGTAGATCGCACCATCGGGCGTGCGCTGACCAGCGCAGTCTTTCATGAAGAGCGTCGTGGCCTTAGTGGCGTTATTCTTGGCGCGCTTGAGGCAATCCTGGGCGAAGTTGTAGAGTCCTTCGTCGTTGCCGATCCACAGGCTGACGTTCCAGGCGTTCCAACTGCGGTGGCCATTGTAGGGTATAGGCTTACCCATTGCGTTTCTCCATTTCCTCTTGATAGAGCTTTGACAAGACTTCCGCTCGATTGGCTGCCCATTCCGGGCTATGATAGGGGCCGCAATAGTCGGGATGGAATTCGCCATCTTCTGATGTGTATCCAGCGACGAATTTATGCGGCCTTTCATCCTTAGCACTGATGCAGCGCACGACATAGACGCGCCTATTTTTATTCATGAGAAATCTCCATTGCTTTGAGTGCGGCGCGGCGCTTGGGATAGGCTGTGGCGGAGAATCGGCGGTAAATCTGAAGTTTGTAACCGATGCTCTCCAGTTCCTCTTTCAGGGCGGCATAATTGCCGGGATAGGCCAGGCGTGTGCATTCAACGATCAGCAACGCATCGGCGCTCCCGTGCTGACCAATGTGCAGGTAGGACATGCACGTACCAGGATCGCTATTGCCCGGTAGTTCAGGGAAGAGGGCGATCACTTCGCGGTTGCCATGCTTGAACTGGCGGAAGATGACCTTGGTTACTTCGGCGTCCTGTTCCATTATGCGCCTCCGTGTAGTTCTTCGGGGAACGCCTGGGTTTCACTGCCGTCCTCGAAGCGAATACCATACATGGGCAGGCATTCAGGATCATGGTCGGCGTCAACTTCGGAGTAGATCGCGATGACGGTGCAGGGCTGGCCGTTGCGTTGACGTAGGCCATACTCGTCATCTTCGAGATCGGAAAAGAACATCGCTTTTTCACCAACGATGTAACTAACGCCTTCGATCTCGCTGACAAGATCGACTTCGTACTCAGCGCCTTTGGGGCTTTGATCCCAGTGGAAGTTGTAAGCCGCTTCAAGGGCGGCTTGTTCGGCGTCAATCTCTCCTTTATCGTGCGGCAAATTGACGATGAATTCCCTTTCATACCAAGTGGTGCGGCGTACCGATACCTTGTACTTCATAGGATTCTCCTCTCGCGCTCTTGACGCTATCCATTGCTTTGAGTGCGGCGCGGCGCTTTTCTCGCGCCGCCTGGGTGAAGCGGTAGACAACCTGGAGCTTGTAGCCGATGCTCTCCAGTTCCTCTTTCAGGGCGGCGTAGTTGCTCGGATGGGCCGGGCGAGTGATGTAGGTTACATCGGTGCTCGCATTGCCGTGCTGACCAAAGTGCATATAGCATAGGCATGTGCTTGAGTCTGCGTTCCCTGGTATTTCAGGGAAGAGGGCGATGATCCAGTGGTGATCTCCCTTGAACTGGCGGAAGATGACCTTCGTTACTTCGGTGTCCTGTTCCATAGGATTCTCCTTTGGGGTGTTGTTTTCTAGTGCGAGTGTTGCGCGCACTCCCCCGTCCGCTAACGGCATTGTTAGCGGACAGCCGATTGCGTGAAACAGTTACTTAGGCCAGTAGGTGACGTGGCGCATCTTGGAGCCGCCGACCAGACTTCTCAGAGTGCGGCAGCGTTTTCTGACGGCCAGCTTAGGGTCCAGGCGGGCCATGAGGGGGCCGGTGGCTGCCCCATAGCCCAGGTCAGTATCGACGCACCAGATGCGGAAGCGATGTTTGTAATGGCGATTGGTCATGCGTCACCGCTAATCGCACGCGTTCTAACTGCGCCGAGTGTGATTTCTACGCCTTTGTAGGTGAAGACAATGACAGTGCCGTATCGGTCATCTCCAACGATACGGCAATCACGCATGTGCGGAAGTTTCAACATACGTACAAGGTCGATCATGGCGTCCTGGGCGATATGACCAATGCGATCAGCCTCAAACCATTCCGCCTGACGCTTGGCTTCGTATGCCGCAGCCGCCTCTGCCATGCGTTGTTCCCAGGCCGGGATTACTTCCGCGAAGTCCATTTTGCGCGCACAGCCTTTGCAGCGTTCGTCTTCGTTCGGCACGCCCTTGACCTTGCTGGCGACGTTCGACCAGATGTTGAAGTGCGAATCCTTGTTCAGAGCACCGCAAAGCGATCTGTGGGTTTTCACGTCCCAGATGTGCGCTTTTACGGTTGAATAGAAGACCTCCTGCTTACGCAGGGTGTAGACAATGATGAGTTCGCTCATCGGATGCGCTCCTCTTCGGCGTTGGCCACGATCCAGTCGGCCAACTGCGCTATGGTCTTCGTCTTCAGTTCCTTCTTGAACCACCGGCGCAAGGTGAGTTCGTCCTTGCCATGATCGGAATTCGCTGCCCGCTGCGCTTCATGCAAGCACTCGGAGGCGATGTCCTCCATTTCGGAGGTCAGATAGCCGCGCTCGCCCATGGCGTAGGCGTAGGCGGCCTTGTTCTTGTACTTGCCCGGATGATAGAGGGGGTCGTACAAGTTATGGGCTCGCTCGAATTCTTCCCAGGGTGTTTGGCGTCGCCAGCCGGAAGGTTCAGCGTCGGACTCGAAACCCCAACAGGAGCCGGAGGCGATCTCGGTGCCGTTGACGAAGAGTTCCGCCGTAATGCCGATGTAGCCCCAGTTCTGGTTATTCAGCGACTCGGCCCGCTCGTACTGGTAGCGGGGCAAAGCGTTGGCGTGCAGCCAGGCTTGGTGCTTGGCGAAGTGCTTGCGGTAGTAGGGCAAGGCTTCTTCGACATTCTCCGGCGATTGCTCTGGCATGAAGTAGCGATACTCGCGACTCCATTTACCGGGGTCTTGCCAGTAGTAGGTGCCGTCTTTTTCCAGGCGGGATTCACGCACCGTGACCTGGCGTGCGCCCTGGCAGTCGGGGCAGATGACCCAGGGGATCAGTCCTTCATCGGCGTCTCGTTCGGCTTGGGCCGCATTTTTCATATCGTTTTCAAGGGCAGCCAGGATGGCGCTGCGATCAACGCCATAGATGAAGTCCCGGTGGTTGCGGCAAAGCTCTTCGGCGGCCTCGAAGTGCAGGTTGCTGGTTTGCGGGAGTTGGCCCTGGCCAGCGCAGTGGGGGCAAGTGGCGGTCTTGGTGTACTGGACGTAGTGCTCGTTGGGCACCTGTCGCCAGTCGTGGCCGCGGCGGTCGAATGCTCCTTCTTCCCACTTGTCGGTGAACCTGCCCAGGTCGTCTTCCATCCCGCAAGCATCGTAATCCCAGATCTTGCGGATTACGACCTTGATTTCCGCTTTGCCCTGGCGGAAGGACATGACGTGCTTCTCATAAGTATTGTCGGACATGGCGTTTCTCCTTTTCGTACCTTTGATGTTCAATTGATGCGGCGACAAAATCTCGGCCACCCCACCGCTCCCAAAAGCGAATGTGCAAGTTCTTGCACTTTTGCTCTTGGGGGCGGGGCGGGTGCTCGCGATTGCTGTAGCGGAGCTACGGCGGTCCTAGACGGGCAGGCCAATGCGGGTCGCGATGTAGACCCAGGTAGCCCTTTTGAGTTGACGGGCGGATACGTCAGTGATCATACCGCGTTCGGTTGGCGTTACTACCACCGTCTTCATCAGCAGGCCGTAGCAGTATTGGCGTGGCCAGGGGCCCAACTTGCTCGCCTCGTCGCAGATGATGTTCGCCAGCAGCGTCGGCACCAGATACCCTTCTTCGATGTGGCTGAGGATATGATCGCTGTCACACTCGCCCTCAGCCCCAAAGATGCCGCGGCAGTCAAAGCAGTCGCCATCGCCAGGCGCTTCCAGGCTGCCGTCGAACAAGGCGTCCACCAATTTATTCGCGTAAGCCTTAGCAGCCTTGCGTTGCTTGGTTGGCGGTTCGGGGGCCTGCCCCTGGATTTCGCCGTTTGGCCACACCGTCACACCATCAACGAAGGGATGGGACGGGCACTTATTCCAGGGTACACCATCTTCCAGGCGGAAGACATGCCAGAGGCTCTTTTCGGTGTAGACACGCCACTTTCCGCCAGCCAGGGCCAGCACCTTGTTCAGGCGGTCCTTGGTTGTGACGGTCTGCCATCCGCCCGTGGTAAGGGTGATGGAGCCGTCAACGGAGAGGTTGGCGATGTCGGTGTTGTGCAGGCGCACGATGATGTGGTCGAATGCCTGGCGGACCCTGGTGTTGTTGCCCCAGGGGCGTTCGGTCTTGTCTTTGCCTGCGTTGAGATAGGCAAAGAGTTCGGCATAAGCGGTATTTTCCATGGCGGTTCTTCCTTTCGCGCCTTTGGCGCTCAATTAATTGCGGTGTCCAATCCAGACCACCCCACCGCCCGCAAGGGGTTAGCTTGTGGGCGGGACGGGTGTACTCGATCAGTCCAGTTCACCGGCGATCTTGGCTTGAACGTAATCTGCATACGCCCAATCCTTGGGTGGCGGCGGAATCTCAAGCCAATATTGCGACTTGAGTTCGCTGAGTGCGATGCCGGTTTTTATACCATTGCGTACAGCGACGACAAAACCTCTGTGGTTGAGCCGCGCCTTGATCCAGCCGCCATCATAGGTTAGGGCGAAGTCGATGTTCTTAGGCGGTGGCACCTTACTGATGGGTTGCCAGCTCATGCGGGCACCTCCTTGGGCCATTCAATGCGGTAGTTGTAGAGCAGGCTGGAATGCACGTCATGCGGAATGTATTCCAGCATCAGATCGACGGCAATCTCGCTGACCGCCTTCATGGTAGTGTTGGCGTCCTTGGATTCGACGCTGCGGAAGACCCAACCGCGCAGCTTGTTGCGGGGATCGTAGATCAGCGCCCCAAGCCACTTGGGTGTCGCCCGGACTTCGATGCGCCATTCCGCTTCCTGCGCACAGGCTTCAGCGTCGTGAATCTTCCAGAGACCGCCGCAGAGTGGGCAGTAGTCGGGTGAAATAGTGCCATCGAATTCGCCGTCATACCAGACGTAGCCTTGCTCCGCATTCCAGGTTGGTTCATAGATGTAGCCTTGGTCTTCCGGCGTATTATGCCAGATGACTTCGGGATTGAAGCGGTTGGCGACCTGGGCGGCCTCATAGCCATCGCGATAATACTGGCCGGAGCCGCCGTGGGCTTCCAGGCGCTCGGCGATGTCGGCGGGGACGTTGGTAAGGCGCGAGAGCGTGTAGGTGCCGGGGCCTTCGGGGAATTGCCAGAAGTTGTGCAGGTCGGCGTCGGGATGGCGGCTGGCCCCCAGGAGGGCATCGCCATCCTGGTACAGGGCGTACAGGTTCATAGTGTGCTCCTTTCAAGCGTTAGGGCGTCGAAGTACACGTACGCCGGTTTGCGCCACGATTGCCATGTGTGATCGTACAGGGTACACATAGCGACTATCATACCGCGCAGGTCATCATCGGTTGCGCCATCGCTACGCAACGAATTGACATAGCCTTCGATGCCTTCGCAGTGCGATCCTTGCCATCTTGCCCAGGCGGATTTGGCCTGGGGCCAGTGTTGCCACCATTCAACGATATGCGCTACATACATATATGCTCCTTTCGACTGGGTTTTGCAGTGGCGGAAGTTCAGACCACCCCGGCTGCGCCAAACCACGGTGGGCTTGGCGCAGATGCGGGTGCTCTCAACCAGGGGGGATTTGGCGATATTTCAGCCATGCTGCACAGATGGCGTCCATGTCCTCGGCGTCGATACGACGAAGATCGCCAACCAATACTTCTTCATGTTCATCATTGGCCTGTAGACGCACTTCCAATGCGGCGTAATGATTATGGTCGCTGATGTGGAACAGAACTTGGTCGAACGTGCGTCCGCCATCGTTGGTATACAGCGTGGATGCGCGTTTAATGCCGTGGCGGTTTCCGAGCGGAAGGTCCAGGATGAGCTTACTCATAGCGGTACTCCTTTGCCTTGCGGCGGATAGTGTAGTGGCGTATACGAGTTCAGACCACCCCGGCTGCGCCAAACCGCTCAAGTTTGGCGCAGATGCGGGTGAGCTCAACCAGAGCGATGATTCTCGATGCGCGTCACGGTGCCGTTGCTGGTCGCACGGGCCGTGATGGCGACGTAGGGACCCTCTGGCGGGATTTCATCCTGGACACGCTCTGGGGTGACGATGATCTTGGCGTAACCCTGGAGCCAGGCGGTTTGGCGGGCGACTTCTGCTGCCGCCCGCACTGTGCTGGATTTGGGTGCGTGTTGCATCGTAGTCTCCTTCTGCTGGCTCGTTGGCGAGACAGCCATTTAGGTGTGCGTGCTGTAGCCCCACTTCTGGAGGCGCTCCGTGCCTTCCTTGGCGTACTCCTGGTGGGCGATGACGCCGCCGTTCATAGCACGACCACCGCTTGCCGGTTCAATCCAGAAGTAGTAGCTGGCTGGCGTATCACCGGGGCGACTGTCATAGCTCAGGTGAATCAGCACCGGCTTGCCATCGCCGGTCTTGCCGTTGCTGTAGGACTCAGCGACGCGCTCCAGGCGCTCCAGGGCTTCGGTGAGGGTCTGGTCGCTGACACGGGCGTCCTGCTTGTCCTCACTGATTTTACGGTACATGGGTGGGTAGTTGTCAATGCCGGTGTAGTCGTTGTACGCCCACTCGACCCAGGGGGCGTACCCCTTTTCGAGGTCTCGCACGAAGTCGCGGGTCAACTCTACCGTTGTGGAGAATGAGCGACTCTTGCCGCTCGGATGCGCCTCGTTGACGGTGCGGGCGATGCCTTTTTCGATCAGGATGGCCAGGTTCTCATGGGCCGCCTCAATGGCGTTGGCCAGCACCGCACCGGGGAATTCGACGCTGCACTCCGAATCAGAGTCGCCAAAGATCCGTAGGCCATCCTGGTAGAAGCGGATGTGGCGGTAGCCATCGGCTAAGCCTACCTCGCCACATGGCGACTTGAAGGTGCCGCGGCACATCTGGATGGCGGTGAAGATCTGCTGCCCTTCCAAACAAAAGGAGCGTCCATAGGGCTGCGTGTGCCAGAGGCGGTCGGCTTCGGCGGTGGCGCGGTCCAGGATGCCTTGGAGGCGAGCGACCTGTTTGGGATCGGCGGCGGTGTACGTGGCAAGCTCGGCCACGCGCTCGGCGGCGACCTTCTTGGCCCGGTCGGCCTCGGTGCGTAGATCCCGAATCTTTTGCTCGTCACCTGCGGTGACAAGCTGGAAGCGGAGGAGGGTGGCCCCGCTCTCGGTGAGTGTCGCTTCCAGCGACCCTTCTCTAAGGTTGATACGCATGGGGAATCTCCTTTCTACTGTAACGGATGCGTTGGCAAGTTTGCGGCCAACCCACCGGGTCCAAGCGGGGTTGGCGCTTGGGCCCAGGGCGGTTGTCAGCAAAAGGTGGGGCAATCGCAGCAGCAATGATCGGGCGAGCCGCATTCGCAACACGCGCCTTGATCGTGGCGGTGCATCTCGAAGATGTGGTTCACGGCGGCGGAGTTTTGTTCGGCTTCGGCGTCGGAGATCCAGCAGCGGGAATCGTCTAGCAGGGAGTCGCCGTCATCGTGATAGTCAACAATTGTCACCTGGGCGCTAACGCCATCTTCGACTTGCACTGTAATGCCGCCTTCGGTGCTATGCACGACAATACGCAGGGATGTTTCGTCGGCGCTGATGGATTTGGCGAGCGTGACGAACTCCGGCTCGTCAGGGTAGACGCAGTATTCGCCATACGGGCCTGTGGTGTCGTATTGATGTTCTTCCCACCAGGCGAGTACGGCGGTGGCGAGGTCGTTCATGGTGTGCTCCTTTCAATTGCGGTGATTGGCGTGTCGGCAAGTTTGCGGCCAACCCACTGGAGACGAACAAAGTTCGCTCATCCCCAGGGCGGTTGTCAACAAGCTCTCTAGGCGCGCAGGGGGCGGTCGTGGTTGAGGGCGTCGGCGATCTGTTCCCATCGGAACTCGATACGCACATCAGTGTCGTCGCGATCCCAGTAGCAGACCTGGGCGAGCGGTAGACGCCGACCGCGCACTACGGCGGTCACTTCCTGACCGGAGGGCAGTTCCAGGCGTACATCGGGCAAGTCGCGGCGCACAGTGGCCGCGTTGTAAGCGCCACCGCAGACGGGATCAAGCCCGCGCAGGACGGCGAGCATGTCCAGGGTTTCGGCGATGGAAGTTGTACCCAGGGCGACGGTCATGGTGATCTCCTTTCACTTACGCTTTTCAGGCCTTGATGTAGGTCATGTTGTGTTTGAGCGCCAGGTCGCAGATGGCGTCGGCGTAGTCAGCAAAAGCGTTCATGCAGGTCTTGACACGCTCGTCAATGTGCATCTGGAGTTCGGCGTCGCGGGTGGTGCGCGCCTTGGCCTTGGCGGCCTGGAACTTATTCCAGGGTAAATTCCAGGCGGCGTTGTAGGCGACATCGTAGCGATCCTCGATGGGCATTTGCGCGGCATCAAGTTTGAGCGCCGCCTCATGGTAGATTTCGTGGCGGACGCGTTCCAGGGGCAGCGCATCGGCGGTGAATGCCGTGAGGCGGGCAAAGATTTCGTTTAGGCGGTCTGTTACCCAGTCCGGGCAATAGTGTTCATCTAGCCAGGGATGCATTTCGCCAGCGTTGCCGGGATTGCATTCAAAGCGGACCCACTCGCTCAGATGACCTGCGCCATCGGGGGCGATTTGGTCCAGGATCATGCTGTGGTCGTCATAGGCGGCGACCAGGATGTCGAACGGTTCACGCACGACGACGAACGACTTGAATTTGCACATGGGATGCTCCTTTCGCATAAGATGAGCGCGTTGGCGTCATGGCCAACCCACCGCCGCGAAAGTGCAGGAACTTGCATTTTTGCGGCGGACGGTTGTTCAGGACATCAAATTACGGGCGATCCACTCGGTCAGCCTGCTGACGTGCGTGCGGGTGTTGAAGTTAGGCAACTCCAACAGGAACTTGGCGAGCAGGTCAGCGCGGTTGAACGGAATGTACTGCGTAGTGTAGGCCTCGAAGGCGGCGTCCTGGCGCTGGCATAGCCAAACATCGGAGCCGGGCGAGCGCATGACAAGGTAGGCGGGCCAACCGGACATATTGGACCAGTTGGCGCTTGACTGTGTACCATTCTCGGCGGAGCCGGTGTAGTTGGCGACCTCGGTCATGAGGTAGGCGCAGTGCAGGGCGATGAGGTATTCTTCATCAGGATCAATGCCGGTAGCGGGATCTTTCATGGGGATACTCCTTTCTTGCGTATGGGGTGGCGTTGGGTGCTTTGACCACAACCCGATGGGCCCAAATGCGGCACACCGGCAAAGCCGGGAAAGCACTTGGGCACACACGGTTGGCGTCAACCGACCAGGGGCAGGATGCGGATAGTGCCATCCCAATCCAGCACTGCGGCGGGTTTGACGGTGAGGGGGTCGCCGTCCGCGTCCAGGACACAGGCGGCCGCGTAGGACTCACGCGGAACGTAGCTTGGATTGGCGCGCCAGCAGGCGATGTCAGCGGGATCACTGCCAAGCATACTTGCGAGCATGTAGGCGAGGAGCATCAACTGGTACATGGAAACCTCCAGCGGGAAGTGCAAGCTCCTGCACTTTTACAGGGGGCGGCGCTTGGCGCTCTTGAGCCAGTGCAACGCCTCGTACTGGGCGTCCAACATCTGGATGCGAAAAGCCAGTATGTCGGCCACGCGATTGTCCACGAGGCGGAAGCCGTAGGCGGCCTGGCTGTTGGCGTCGGTGAAGTCGGCGGCCACGGGGGCGTTGCAATCCTCATCGGTGTCAGCGCCCAGGCAAGCGACGCAGATCTCGCGATTGTCGATGCTGCGGCCATAGAGGTAATAGGCGTTACAGCCATCGTGGACAGTCAACGAGTCGCGGCGGATAGGAATGGGATACGATGCGGACATGGGATTCTCCTTTGCTGTGGAATTCGTGTTGGCGTCATGGCCAACCCGATGTACCCAAATGGGGCGGCACTTGGGTACACACGGTTGGGCGTGACCTAGAACGTGATGTGCTCGTCGCTCCAGACGAGCGTATTGTAGTATTCGGTGAACAGCGACGCGATCAAGCCGTAGTCGATGGCGTTCGCGCGTCCGAAGGCGGCCAGCAAGTTCAGGGCGCGTGCGCCGAACTCGGCCTTGACAATGGCGTCGTGCTCGGCGGCCCAGGTGATGGCGGCCTCAACCGCGTCCTTGGCGTCCTTGAGCCCGGCCCCGGTGGCGGCGCGCACCAGCTTGATCGCCTCGATCTTGTTCAGGTTGGCGCGCGTGATAGGGCCATGCTGGTAGGCCTTGAAGTCGCCGTAGACGTAGCGGGACTTGAGGATATTGCAGGCGATGTTGACGCGCATCTCAGCGGAGATGTCCAGGGTGGTGAGGTTCATGGCGTATTCCTTTCATGGATAGGTGGTGGCTGCGTTGGTGCGTCATGACCAACCGGGCCGGGTCAAACCTGGAGCGGCTTGACCCGGTTGGGTTGTGCGTGACGAGTTACGAGAGGCGGCGGATCTCAAACCGTTGAGCGTTCAACGGCCTGATCTCGATGAAGCAGTAGTGTTCCTGGGCCGCCGCGCCGATGGCCATGACCGCATTCCAGTAGCGGTCAGTCTCGGATGGGAACACGTTGAGTTCGATGGCCGCTTTCGTGCCGGAGACGTGCTCGCTCACAAAACCTGCGTTGCCGATCATCTCCGTGATGTGCGCCAGGACACCCTGCCAGTGGAGCGTGGCGGCGTACTGGTCGCGAATCTCGTCAACGGCGGTCTGCTCGGCGGCGTTGAGGAGCTTGCTGCTGTAGAGCTTGGCGATGATCAACCGGAGAGCTTCGGGTCGCTGGCCGAGGGACGGCGGCTGCTTCAGTGCCTTCCGCTTCGTCCAGTCCAGGTCATAACCGCAGACCGGACAGTCAATCATGTGCCGGTCATTGGCGGTGAGGCCCTTGCCACAGTGGACACAGATATTGATGTAGGGTGCGTCCGGGCTGGCGACGGCGGTCGCGTAGGCAATGGGGGTAGGTTTCTGGCGGGTTTCCATGGTGATTCTCCTTTGAAGCGGAATGGTTGTGTGTGTTGGGGCGTTCTGCCCAACCGTGCCCCGCCAAACCGCGTGGTAGGCTTGGCGGAACTGGGTTGTTCACAACGGCGTCCTAGACGGGGAGGCTGAGCCAGAAGGCGCACAGTCGGCTGATGACCAAGGCGTCGATGTGCTTAGAGTGGACGTAGCCGGTATCGGCGGCGTGGCGACAGAAAACGTCGATCTGGGCGCGAATGGCCTGGGCATCGCCGTGCGTGTTGATCAGGATGTGCTGGTAGATGCGCTCAGCTTCGGCGGTGTAGTGAGGGTAGCCATCAGTGGCGGCCACCTTGTCCATGTGAGCGATTAATTCCTGGCCGGTCATGCGAGTGGATTTCATGGTGATTCCTTTCGTGTGGGAGGCTTGTTGGCGCACATGGCCAACCTGGTGTTGCCAACCAACACCGCCGATGAACAATGATCTGATCGGCGGTGCTGGTTGGCCCCACATGGTTGTCCCCGTGCGAGGGACGCGAGGTAGTGAAGCGTATAGGAGGGGACTAGAGTTGGGTTCGCGGCAGGCCGCGCCGTGACTTAGACGCACGGGCATAAGCGTACCTGTTCGCGTTCCTATGGAAGAAGCACCGCACCTTGTTCGGCGGGGTCGCGGCCAGTCATTATCACTTCGGCGCAGCCTGGGATGGTTACTGGCCAAGTCTGGCGCACAACTTAGTAGCGGAAGTTGCTACGGACGTGTGCTAGATTCGGATAACGGGTCATGCTTCATAGCCGACTGTAACCCGCACGTCAGGCGGGAAGGTGCAAGGCTATGTAGTGAAGCATAACTGGCGAATCATCACGGCACACTGGCGGCCACAGGGAGTGTTCGACTATGCGGCCTAGATAGGATCTGTTGTGCGTTTGACCTGGTTTTCGTCATCGGCCTTTGCCTATTCTTGTTCAGGCGGATCGGCGACATGCTTCAGTTGTTAAGACCCACTGGCAATTGCTTGCTTGGCGGGTAGTCTTTGCCCATGACCGGCGGTGGTCATGGTCAAAGACAACACGTCAAGTCGCGGGTTATGTCGGCCAAGGCCGACAGGGCCAAGGCAGGGCCAAGGCCGACAGGGCCAAGGCAGGGCCAAGGCCGACAGGGCCAAGGCAGGGCCAAGGCCGACAGGGCCAAGGCAG